>Ga0209633_10002810_pt1 | contig 16501 bp, 13 predicted proteins | sample Cruoilmetagenom1_FD_187290 | JGI IMG/M metagenome (GOLD analysis project Ga0209633, IMG submission 187290) | Oil polluted marine microbial communities from Coal Oil Point, Santa Barbara, California, USA - Sample 1 (SPAdes) (version 2) | ecosystem: Environmental > Aquatic > Marine > Oil seeps ... | reverse complement strand
ATATGGTCTTACTTATTTTTTTAACAACCCTAGTGGTCAATTACAATACCGCTTATGTATATATTGTGCCATTGACTATTTTACCGCTACTCTTAAAAGCTTTTTTTGATGCACGGGTAGGTTTATTCGTTCATATGTTGACCATACTTTTGTTAGGATTTATCGTAGCCAACAGCTTTGAATTTATATTTCTGCAAATTATGGCAGGTATTGTTACCATTTTAACAGTGTCCGAATTGACCAAGCGCGCAAATTTGGTTAGCTCTGTCGGAAGCATTATTATCATTTATATCATTGGCTATTTTGCATTTCATTTAATTCACGAAGGCAATATTAATCTTATCAGCGGACAAGTTTTCTTATTTTTTCTACTAAATGGTATTTTAACAATTGCGCTATCCAATCAGTTGATTTTGCTTTATGAAAAAGTATTCGGATTGGTTTCGGATGTATCATTACTAGAGATTTCAAATACCAATTCAAAATTATTAAAAAGACTGGCAGACAAAGCACCCGGGACTTTCAACCATTCCATGCAAGTTGCTAACTTAGCAGAAGCGGCAGCACACGAAATCAAAGCAAATGCACTACTTGTCAGAACCGGTGCCTTATATCATGATATTGGCAAAATGCTCAATCCTTTTTACTTCACCGAAAATCAAACTTCTGGCGTCAACAGACACGACGATTTGGATCCGGTAGAAAGCGCCAAAATTATCATCAACCACGTACTTGACGGCGTCGTCTTGGCACGAAAAAACAATTTACCTGACAGAGTAATAGATTTTATTAGAACCCACCACGGAAAAAGCTTGGTGCAATATTTTTATAAAAAAGCATTAGAAACAAATCCAAATATTGACAAAGAATTATTCAGATACCCCGGTCCTAACCCTTTTTCTAAGGAAACGGCAATCCTAATGATGGCAGATTCTGTCGAAGCCGCTTCAAAAAGTTTGCGAGAACCTACGGCTGCCAAAATTGAAGACTTTGTAGATAAAATTATTGACAATCAATTGTATAGCGGTTTATTAGACAATGCAGATATTACCCTAAAAGAAATATCGAGCATCAAAAAACTTTTTAAGAAAAAGTTAAAAAACATTTACCATCTTAGGATAGAATACCCAGAATAAATTTTAAATAAAAAAGGTGTTTTTTTCTTGTGTATCTTAAGAATAGATTATATATTTGCACTCGCAATTCCAAGGGAAGGCTTTGGAAGCGCAAGGAGAGGTGCCGGAGTGGTAACGGAGCAGATTGCTAATCTGTCAACTGGTAACGGTTGCCAGGGTTCGAATCCCTGTCTCTCCGCAATCTTTTCGGGGTATAGCGAAGCCCGGTTATCGCGCCTGCTTTGGGAGCAGGAGATCGCAGGTTCGAATCCTGCTACCCCGACAAATAAAAAGACCAATGTTGATAAAACAGCTGGTCTTTTTAGAATAAAAGGGTCGCGTAGCTCAGCTGGATAGAGCATCTGCCTTCTAAGCAGACGGTCACAGGTTCGAATCCTGTCGCGATCACTTATAAAAAATATTGGCCACGTGGCGCAACTGAATAGCGCATCTGATTACGGCTCAGAAGGTTGCAGGTTTGAATCCTGCCGTGGTCACTAAGGGTTAACTCATAAGGGTTAACCTTTTTTTATAAATATATTGATAACATTGCCTCTTATTATTATTTTTAAAATAAAAAAAAGCAACAGTAGTTAGAATTATTTATGAACAATAAATACGCAAAAAGTTTATCCAATTTAATTGATAAGAATATTTCTTACATCAACATATACAACAATACAACAACTAAGCTTTTAAAAAAAAATCCTAATTAAAAAAGATCCAACGCAAACCCAAACGCAAATTAAAATCTCTATAAGGATATAGCGGTGCGGTATAATAAGTCGGTTTTTGGGATTCAAACAAAGCATTCACATGCGCCGCATTAACAAAAAAACGAAACCGTTTTACTTTAAAATTAAAAAAGATATCAACGATTGGGTAACCGCCTATTTTTTGGGTGTTTTGTAATAAAAAATCAGCTAAAACAGGATTGTAAGATTTGGCATAATAAGCTTCAAAATACTTAAAGCTTATACCTGTCTGCACAAATAAATTCTTATGAAAATACCTATTTTGAAAATATACGCTTCCACGCGCCACATAAGTTGGCAACGATAATATATCAGCACCTTGAACTACTTTCTGTAACAACAAATCAGTTGAAAAACCTATTTTGTGATAGTTATAATCAAATGCATATTGTAAAGCCGTATAACCAATACCAGAAGCGCTGGTTTTGGGCAATGAATCTGAGCCAAAATAATGATAATTGTTTATCAATTGCTGTTTTAACACAAGTTTTCCCCATTTCTTTTGCGATAAACTGGCAGAAATCTCTTGTATTAATTCATTTTTTAAATCGGGCTGATACCAGTTATACTTATCATAAGCACTTTGATATAAGACAAATCTATAATCTGGGCGTTTAGAAATACTCTTAAGTTGTGCTTGGAATAAAATTTTTCTCGGTAAATCTACGTGCGCATCAGCTTGAAAGTAATAGGCTGGAAATGAAGATGTAAAGCCAAGATCTAATTTGGTATTAAAATAAATTCTTTTCCAGTTAAACGATAGTTTTGAAGCCAAAAAAAGCTTGTTGTCAATCAAATTTTTAGGCAATGCTTGTCCATTAACCACTTTAACTGAATCTAAACTATAATCTTGGTGTACATAATTAATACCTGTCTGCACCAAAAATTTTTTAGTGTTAAATGTAACGCCTAAAAAATTTTCAAAACGCTTCAGGTAAACACTGTCTTTAATATTTGTGGTGGTACTAACACTACCCAAAAATTCACTAGGAGATGATTGTTCAAAATCATAAGTTTGCCGATGGTATTTGGTCTGATTAAGTAAATAAACATCTTTTGATTTAAACAACTTATATTTTTGCCCGATATAATAACGCTGCCCTTTAAGTAAATTCTTGGCATTGTTCAAATTTACCGGAATTCGCCCACGATCCTTAAAAACCGCTCCACCTTGATCAAAATTACTTACATCAGCTATACCGCCATTTTCTTCATTTGAAATATCATGGGTAACAAAATAAGCTTGTAACGAATACCTATTTTGCTTGCTTTGATAATTTAAACTACTAAAAAATCGCCCAGCACTTACAATACTATATTGATAAGATCCTTGCGAACTAATACCTTTATAACCCAGGCTTAAATTAAGTTTTGGATGAACATTAACCGAGATTAAAGACTGCAACATTTGCCCTTTATAAATACCACTTTTATAAGTCAAATCGGAGTATGGTGTGGGTACGTGATAAAAATAAATTTCATCCTCATCGAGATAATTTGCATATTTTGCCGGCGCGACAAATCCTGATAAAATACCCTTATCATTATTTAAATCTAAGGATAAATCATTATAAGCTTGTCCCATATTTTCAAAAGGCAATTTGGTAAAATCATCTTTTAAAGTATATTGTAAATTATATAAATGTCTAATTGTCAAAATCGTATCAACGTGCATTGAGTCGCCAAGCATATTAAAATACTTATAATCTGTAACAGGATATTTCTTTACTTTTCTTTTGATGGAATCTTTTTTAGCTTTTCCATTTATTCCTTGCGCAATATCCTTTACCCCATTATTTTGATTAACAGGAATATTGCCAATTTGCGCTGACAAGGAAAAACTTATAAAAAACAATATTAAACTGTAAAAAAACTTTTTCAAAATATAAATTGGTTGATTTTTACAAAGATGCAAAAAATATATGAGACTGTTTTATGAGAACAAAAAAAAGTCCCAATTAGCAACAAACTATTGGGACCATAATTATATAAATGTAAGAATAACTTATTTCAAAGAAACTCTTTTAAATCCAACTACTTTAAGATTGGGATTATTAGAAATAACATAAGCCTCAACGGTCATATTACCATCTTTGATATAATCTTGATCTAATAGACAAAGCTCTTTGTCAATAGTGGTATTGTCATCGATAAAGCGTTGCAATTTACCGGGTACAATTCTATCCCAAATTTTCTCGGGTTTACCTTCTGCTTTTAATTCGGCTTCGATATCTTGTTTTGCTTTTGCAATTACTTCGTCGGGCAATTGTGCTTTAGAAATATAAGTAGGAACGTGTTTTAAAGTTTTACCCAAACGACCTAACTCAATATTATCTTTTTCTATAACAGCAATTCTAGCATCGGTTTCTTCTGCCAAAAATTCAGGTGTAAAGTCTTTATAACTCAACACACTAGGTTTCATAGCCGCCACTTGCATGGCGATATTACGGGCAATTTCTTCAGCATTATCCACCACTTCTGACAAACCTGCCAATGAAGCAATCGAGTTATTTGCGTGAATATAAGAGGTAACATAAAGTGCTTCTAATGCTTGAAAATCTCCAATTTCAATTTTCTCACCAATTACACCTGTTTGTTCCAATACTTTATCAGCAATTGTTAAATCGCCTTCGAGTTTTGTATTCAAAAATGCTTCTTTTGTATTTGCATTAATTGCAACATCTGCCATTTTTTTAGCAAGATTCACAAAATCATCATTTTTTGCAACGAAATCAGTTTCACAATTTAGGGTAAAAACAACTCCTTTTGTGTGGTTATCATTTAGAATTGCCATAGAAACACCTTCAGCAGATTCTCTATCGGCTCTTTTAGCTGCAACTTTTTGTCCTTTTTTACGAAGAACAGAAACGGCTGCATCAAAATCTCCATCTGCCTCGACCAATGCATTTTTACAATCCATCATACCGGCACCGGTCATATTTCTTAATTTTTTTACATCTGCGGCTGTAATATTTGCCATAATTGTATATATTTTTTAAATTATTTTTCTTCTTTTGTTTCTTTTTTCTCAGCTACAACTTCCTCAACAGTAGTTTCTTCAACAGCAGCTTCTGCTTCTACTTTGGCACCTTTTTCAGCCATTTGTTTAGCAGCTTCTTTATCAGCTTTTGCTTGTTCTTTTTCTTGTTTTCTGATTGACAAACCTTCTTCGATAGCATCAGTTACATAGCCTAATACCAAATTGATAGATTTTGACGCATCGTCATTTGCAGGAATAGGAAATTGCACTTTTCTAGGATCTGTATTGGTATCAACCAAAGCAAAAACTGGAATTCCCAATTTGTTAGCTTCGGCTACAGCAACATGCTCTTTGTTAATATCCACTACGATTAAAGCAGCAGGTAAGCGTGTCATATCGGCAATAGAACCTAAGTTTTTTTCCAATTTAGCTCTTAAACGATCTGTTTGCAAACGTTCTTTTTTAGAAAGTGTTAAGAAAGTTCCGTCTGCTTTCATTTTATCAATCGCAGCCATTTTTTTAATAGCCTTACGAATGGTTACGAAATTGGTTAACATACCACCCGGCCATCTTTCTGCAATATAAGGCATATTTACTCTTTTTGCATTTTCAGCAATAAAACTTTTTGCTTGTTTTTTTGTAGAAACGTATAGAATTTTTCTACCCGCTGAAGCAATTTGTTTTAAGGTATTTTGAGCTTCCTCAACTTTAGCAGCGGTTTTATATAGATTGATGATGTGAATACCATTTTTTTTGCCATAAATATATGGCGCCATGTTTGGATTCCATTTTTTGGTCAAGTGACCGAAGTGTGCACCGGCATCTAAAAGAGCCTGAATGTTTACTTTATTTTCCATTTTATTTTTTTTAGTTTACGTTCCGTAAAATTAGCAATACACCATTTTGGGATGCATTTGGATGCTAAACTAAGAACAGATTTAATTATTTTATTAACGTTTAGAGAATTGAAATTTCTTACGTGCTTTGGGTTGTCCGAATTTTTTACGTTCAACCATACGAGGGTCTCTAGTCATCAGTTTTTCCTTTTTAAGCATCGGCTTAAATTCAGGATTTACTTCTACTAAAGCTCTAGCAACAGCCATACGAAAAGCCTCAGCTTGTCCAGTAATTCCACCACCTTTAATAGTCGCTTTTATATCAAACTTACCAACTGTATCGGTAATATTAAATGCTTGATCTGCGGCTTTTTGGTGCGCCGGAACAGTAAAATATTCTTTCATATCTTTACCGTTAATGGTCATTTTTCCGGTTCCTTCATTCAAGAAAACTCTGGCTACAGATGTTTTTCTTCTTCCTATAGTATGAATTGTATCCATTATTTAAATTCGTTTAAATCAATTTTTCTAGGTTTTTGTGCTTCTTGTTTATGCTCAGCACCGACATATACATGTAGATTGTGATAAATCTTTTCACCCAATTTATTTTTGGGCAACATACCTCTCACAGCCATTTCTACTAAACGAATAGGGTGTTTAGCCATCATTTCTTCTGCTGTTCTTTCGCGTCTTCCACCAGGGTATCCAGTGTGTCTCACATAAACTTTATCCTTCCATTTGTTGCCGCTCAATACAATTTTTTCTGCATTGATTACCACAACATTATCACCACAATCTACGTGTGGCGTGTAGTTAGGCTTACGTTTTCCTCTGATCATCAAGGCTACTTTAGAAGCCAAGCGACCCAGTGTCTGTCCTTCTGCATCAACAAGTACCCACTCTTTGGTAACGGTCTCGTCATTTGCTGAAATTGTTTTGTAACTTAGTGTATTCACTTTCATCAATTTAATTAATAATTCACTTTTTCTATACTTTAAAACAAAAATATTTTGTGCCTTTTGCAATTACACGCGTTTAAATAGTTCTGTTTCACCCATTTTACAATCTAAAAACAAGATTCCAAAACGGTCTGCAAATTTATGAATATTTTTTGGAAATACAAAACAATTAAAGACGCAATTTTTCAATTAACTTTTTCTATAAAAAACACAAAAAATATAGAAACAAAGCTTTGTTTAAATTATTATACTTAATTTTGTACTAGCTTGATATAAATACAATATGAAAAATCTAATAATATTTCAAATTAAATAAAACAATTATGTTTTTATTGAAATATTTTTAGATTAAAATTTAACAATTCAGCAAAGATAAAAATTACTTGCTAAAAAAAACAAAAAATAAATATTAAATTTATGAAAAAAGTAGCTATTTACGGATATTACAAAGCGGAAAAATCCTTTACGTACCTCCTACTTTTACTAGACATCTTATTGAAAAATAAAATCGAAGTTGTTTTTCAAAAACAATTTTATGAAAAACTACTGCTACATAAAAATCAATTTAATACTGATGAAACAGAATTTTTGTTTCATTCATATCCCACATTTAAAACTTTTGATGCTTATAATGACTTTCCCAATGATATAGAACTTCTTTTTACATATGGCGGCGATGGCACTATCTTGAGAGCCATAACTTTTATCAGAGATAAAAATATACCCATTTTTGGCATTAATGCCGGTCGCTTAGGTTTTTTAGCAACCACACAAAAAGAAGAATTAGAAAGTGCCCTATATTTATTGTTAAAAGGAAAATACAATATCAGCGAACGAAAACTTATTGCCATAGAAACCAAACCTGAAAATAAAAAATTAAAAAACCTGAATTTTGCCCTTAATGAATTGGTCGTCAATAGAAAAAACACGACTGCTATGATAAGTGTAGAAACTTTTTTAGATGATGAATATTTGTCAACATATTGGGCTGATGGTTTAATCGTAGCAACCCCCACGGGCTCAACTGCTTACTCTTTGAGTTGCAATGGTCCTATTATTACACCTGATTCGGAGAATTTTATCATCAATCCGATTGCGCCGCATAATTTAACCGTCCGTCCCTTGGTTATCCCAAATAATTTTAAAATAAAATTAAAAGTCGATAGTCGTGAAGACGAATTTCTTATTTCTTTAGATTCAAGAGTTTACAGTTTGCCCATCGATACAGAAATTACTTGTTATACCGCAGATTTTACAATAAAATTAATTAATTTTCAACACCATTCCTTTATTAAAACTTTGCATAAGAAATTATTGTGGGGACGAGACGAACGCAATTAACATCAAAACACTAAAAAGGGTAACTTATTCCTAAATTCAAAACAGAATTTTGGATTGACCAATCTTTGACCAACCAACGATTGTCTTTGGAAGGATCATAGGTTTTAAATGCCAAATCAAAACGTATGATAAAATAAGTAAAATCGACCCGCAAACCCAATCCGGAACCGATAGCTACATCTTGCAAAGATGAAAATCCCTTAAAAGTACTCTTTTCATCTGTTTGGTCATTCTTGATATTCCAAATATTTCCAATATCGGTAAATAAGGCACCCTTAAAATAACCGGCGATAGGAAAACGATATTCCAAATTTGTAGAAAATTTAAAATTTGCTTCATTAAATTCATTAGGACCTCCAGAAGTTCCGGGACCTAAGGTGTAAGCACGCCAAGCCCTAATATCATTTGAGCCTCCAGCAAAATAGCTCGATACAAACGGAACACTTTTTGAATTGCCATAAGGAAGTGCAAATCCTAAAAATACACGATAAGCCAATATATGTTGCCTGTGTATTTGCCAATGCCTAATATAACTCAAATCCAATTTAGCATACTCGGCATAAGGCACTTTATTAATAGTGTATTGCCCAATATCATTTGTTGGCATATTAAATAATCGGGCAAAAGGCGATAAAATACTGCCCGATAATTCAAAGAATGAATTAAACATATAAAAATCTGTTTGCAATGGTTTTTTACGACTGTCATAATACATATCAAACCTATTGCTAATAATAAAAATGTTTTGTGTAATACGTTGCTCTCGCTCTCTAATATTCTTTAAATCTGAACAAACAGATGGATTTGCAGCACAAAAACTAAGATTGTTTAAATGTGAATCAATATAATCATCTGCAGTTAGAGGAGAGATACTCTCACCCAAATTTTGTGCTATATTTTCCAAATTATTATAAGATAAAGTATATATCTTAAAATAATTGTTTGCTTTATTATTGGTAATAAATTCCAAATTAAACAAATCAACTTTAAACTTTCGTTCTTTTTTGGGTTCCCATTCAAAACCAAAAATACCCGCATATTTACTCCTATCCAATCCTATATTGGTCTGTGTACTAGACAAAAAAGTAAGATGCGTTTTGGGCAACATATATTTTGGAATATGCTTATTTAAGTGAAAAGGTAAAAGCAATCTGGGAAAAGTTAAGGTTAGATTAGTACCAAACTCACTCACATTAAACAATTTTGAGGTTTGATCTACTACCGAATTAGAAGAAGCAGTCATCAGTGAAGTCGATGCAGATAAAATCTCACCGCCTCTAAAAATGTTTTTTGCATTTAATGATAAAGCGCCTTTGACACCAAAATCATGAATATTGGAATGGGTAATATCAATTGAATTTTTAAAAAAAAATCGTTTTTGTGTTATTAAATAAATATTGGTCGTAAGCGTTGTATCTACTTTATTCTCAACATATTGAATATATGACTGCTTAAAATTTTGTAAACTCATCAACAACCTATGGGTTCGCAACCTGTTTTGATCACTATATAATTGTCCCTTTTTTATAAAAATAGAGCCCGTCAATAGTTTTGAACGATAGCGCAATCTATCATTAACCGTGTAAATATGAACTTGCTGATATTGCGTTGAATCCTTGATGCTGGTTTTATCAAAATCCTTATTTTTTGACAAGTAAATATTCACTTTTCCAATGCGATATGGCACAAATGGCTCGGTATAAACAGAATCACCTTTGGTTATCGTTCTGTTCATTATATTTAAGTGCGCCATTAGGTTTCGCTGACGATGAATCGTATCAAATACCAAGTCAAAATTTACATAAGATGGTTGAAAATGATACACCCCTTTATCTCTAAAAAGTTTGGTCAACCTTTCTTTTTCCTTAACAAAATTATCTCGCAAGTAGTTGTTTCCTGTTTTTATATGAGAAGCATCTTTGTTTTGATTGTATATCTTCGCCAAATAAGGCGATTTTATATGCTGAGAAAACTGGCGTATAAAATAAGAATCTTGCTTAGAAATATCAAAAACGACACTTCCCTTATGCTTGTTAATCGTATCGATTTTATATTTCAAATTTGCATCCAAATATGCATGATTGATAAAATAATATTTTAAACTTTTTGCTGATTTATTTATACGTGTCGTATCGATATACACAGGCGGCTCACCTATTCCCTCAATCGTTTGGTTAATATCTTTATAATATCGTTGTAATTGTACAATTTGCTTACGCGAAAAAGCACCTAATAAAAATTTATAAGCCAAATCATGTTTTTTTATCCACTTATAATAAGTCGTATTGGGATGCTGGTCGGCAAAAGCATAAATATCTGCTCTAATAGGATAACCAAAAATCATGGTATTAGGACTTTGCCATAGCAAACTATTGATAGAATCCTTATTTGTCTCAGTACTATCGACCAAAATTACATTTTTCTTTAGCAATAATTTTCCCTTTGGAATCTTCCTGTAAACATTACAAGACCCCAAGAGAATGATTAAAAAAAATAATATTATTTTTGTAAACTGTTGCATCATCATTGTCGTTACAAAAGTAGGTAAAAAATTAAGAACTTAAAACAGTGGTTTAATCATTTATCTACTTAAATGCTAGACCTGCATTTTAATCAATAAATCAATATTATGACCAAAGCCGAAATTAAACATATCAAACAATTACAACAAAAAAAATACCGTCAAGCATCTGGCGAATTTTTGGTTGAAGGTTTAAAGAGCATTATTGATTTTTTACAAGCGGGCTTTGTACCCAAAAAAATATATAGCACTACTGCCTTTGATAATGATTATAAACAATCTATCGAAATAGAAATCATCGATAATAAATCACTCAAAAGTATCAGTCTGCTCAAAAATCCTAAAGATGCACTGGCTATTTTTGAAATTAAAATGCACCACAAAATACCATCAAAAGGACATATTTTGGCATTGGACAACCTACAAGATCCCGGAAATCTCGGCACCATTATACGTACAGCAGATTGGTTTGGCATCCAAAATATTGTATGTTCTGTAGATACCGTTGATTGTTACAACCCAAAAGTCGTACAAGCCACAATGGGTTCATTGGCAAATGTATCCGTTATTTACACTGATTTAGCAAATTATCTTACCGAAAATACCTTACCTATTTATGGCGCTTTCTTATCCGGAAAATCAATTTACAAAACACAAATACCTTCCGATGCCATTATTGTTATTGGAAATGAAGGCAATGGTATTTCTGATAGAATTGGCAAACTTATTAAAGAAAGAATCAGTATTCCCAAACGCAAAAACACACGTGCCGAAAGTCTTAATGCCGCTATTGCTACCGCGATTATCATTAGCAATTTAGCAAAGTAAAACCCTTGCAAAACTATAAAGAAACGCAAATAGCCTCCTTTTGCATCGGTCTTAAAATATCTAAGTTAACAACATAAAAAAACCGCTGAAAATCAGCGGTTTTTAATAATTTAAAAATTTATTTGCTTAGTTAGCAGAAACTTTAATATCATCAATCTCAAATGTTGTTGTAACGCCACCGTCGCCACCATAATATTTAAAGGCTACATACACATCACCGCTTAAACAAGAAAGATCAGCTGAACCATCTACAAAACTACCATATCCTGATGAAGGACCGTTAGCCAAAGTAGTGTTAACCAATAACCAAGTGGCTGTATGCACATCACCGGTGAAATCTGTTGATACAAAAACACTTAATGCTGCACCATTGTTGTACCCAGTTTCGGTTTTAAAAGTCAATTCCTCACCTATAGAATTATCTAAATTAATAGGGGGTGTAACCAACCAAACTTCCAAAGGATTTTCATTTGAATTATAAGCAGAGCATTTTACATAATTATTTCCTGAAAAATTACCAACTTTAAACAAATTAGCACCACTATTTACATTTACATTTGTCCAACCGGGAAAATTAGTATCATTTGAACTATAATTTTCAAAATCTTCATTAAACAATACGGTAGAACCGCCGATATTCGTACCGTGACAATCCAACATTTCTGGGTCACAACGGTTGCCATTAAAGTCAAATGCAGAAACTGGATCTAAAACTCTAATAACATAATTATCATCTCCGTAATCTCTAGACAAAACACCTTTAATACTTCCTGCTGCATCTGGTAAAATATTATCTTTAAAAGCAGCAAATGTACTGGTTTCTAAAAATATTTCACCACCATCTGCACAACTAACCATTTTGCGATCTGAATCATAACTATCGTTTGGATCTGTAAAAGGTTTTCCTTGTAAAGTATAGTGAAATTGCATTTGATCTAATTGGATAAACATACCAATCATTTCAGGTGTAATATTTGAAATAGAAGAAATCACTTTAGCTGTAATATCACTAGATTCACAAGCACGTTTAATACTTTTCTTAGCAATATTTTCTCTTATATCCGTTACATCTCCTCCAGATATTTCACCAATAACCATTTCGCCATGGCTTATATTAATACCCAAACCGTTTACTTGTAAATATATTTTTCTGCCAAAATCATATTTAGCAAACATAGAGCGCATATCTATAAGTATTTTCACAGCATGTTCTGGTTGTGAAGGGTCATCTTGAATATACAATTCTTTATAAAAATTTCCGGTTTTATCATCAGAAACTACATAACCTTCTATATATACTGGCAAACCATCAGCTGGTGCCAATTCTACAACATTTCTATCATAAGAAGTTGGGTTAACCGCTTGCCATGCATCTAGTGCATTTTCTATACTAGACAATTCAGATGGGTCTATTTGTGGTTCTTCACACTTAATTTGGGGTGTGTCATAATCCTTGTCTTTTACACACGAATTAAACGTGAGGGCTATCAAAGCAAGACTAATAAAGCTATAAATTACTTTTTTCATTTTATTATCGTTTTTTAATTATTTAATTTTTTTTTAGAATCTTATGTAAAAGTTAAGATAGTAGGAAGTACCTCTTCCATACCAATATTTGTTACCAAAAAGTGATTGATCCAAATCCATATCTTCCTTCAATTTGGTATAATTTGCTTTTCTGGATTGTTCAAAACCACCTGATTTATATATCTCGCCTAGCAAATTGTTAATACTGGCAAAAAATCCAAAGGTTCTGTGATTAATACGCCAAGATTTACCACCAACAACATTGACTAAGAAAATATTATCAAATCTTTCTTGCACAAGAATTTCATCAATGTCTGCTTGGGTAACACCGGCAATTGGCATGCCATCCTCATCTTTATAAAAATTATCAGTACGTCGCATCGCGGACAAACTTGCATAATTGTCTGTTAAGATATTTGCATTGGCTGAAAACCACCAATAATTAGGATCTCTATACTCCATACCGAATGAATAAGCTTTTTGAGGACCTCCTGATTGTTTATAATCTTTTAAATAAGATGTCAATTGCACTTGATCTTGTTCACTGGTTGCAATTTGCAAACTAGGGTTGTTGTCATAAGTATATTGACCAATAGCAGCAGCGCCCATTATTTTTAAACTCGAATTGATTTTGGTTTCAAATCCAAATTCCAATCCCATATTTTTCTTATCAATACCATATAAAGCAGTTGTTAAGAAATCATTTGTTTTAGTCGTTCCGGACAAACCTTCTGCATAAAAGAAAGAAACCTCGCTCATGTCTTTAAAATAAGTATAATAACCGGTTAATCTTAATTTTGTACTTTGATCTCTATAATAATAACTGACATCTGCCGATGATATTTTTTGTGTCGTAACATTGGGTACAAAATCATTAGAAACCCTTGAATTGGCGAAAGTATTTCTCAAACTAGGTGCCTTGGTCATATAACCTGCATTAATATTAAACAAATGATTTCCGGTAACTTTATACGTCATACCTGATTTAATACCATAAGTCAAAAAGTTTTTCTGCTCACTTTTTCCAAAAGAAGAATTAGCATATTCACCATTTTTAAACAAGCCATCGCGTTGGTAAGAAGTATTTCCCAAATTTCCGGAAAAATAAAAATCAACTTTATTATAGTTAAAGCCTGCTTGCGCAAAAGCATCTACGATATTTGCATTGACTAAATAATCATATTTGAATTTATCACCAACGGTTACTTTGTTATCTGGATTATTCAAATCGTTAGGCTTTTCGGCTTCAAGTGCAAATTTATTAACATCTGTAAAATACTTAGCGCCTAACAAATCCACCATTTCGGCATAATTTTCAGACGAAACGCTTTTGTATAAAATCGATGCATTCAAATCGATATGATCTGTTAACACATGTGATAAAACAGAATTGGCAGCAAAAACTTTATCGTTATTGACATCGGCATATTGTGTATAAACAGCATCGTCAAATAAAGCATTTGCTTCATATAAATCTTGCCAAATAATTTGACTATCAGGAGATTTTGTCAAAAAATTTCTTGTGCGAATATAAGCTTCTTGGTAATCTTCTTGTCCAGGTTTACTCAAAAAATAACTAGGCAATTTTTGATAATAAGTAGGATCTGGATTTAAACCGAGATAATCTAAACGCGTATTGGATATGGTTCCATATTGATACATTACATTTGTATTCAATGAAGTTTTGTCACTTATCGTCCAAAAATCACTCACCATAAAAGTGGGCTCTTTGATTTCTTTCATACGGGAATTTCTTTGCAAAGCGCCTTGATAGCCCCAATATGCATTATACTTAGTACCACCTAAATCAAATACTTCTTGCGTATTTGGCGAATTTTTTCCCCTACGATTGGGTGTATAAAAAGCCGTAAAATTAAGGCTGTGTTTGTCGTTTAATTTTTTTTCTGCGGCTATAAAACCACTCCAAGCATTGTATGAAGAACCTTCCATATAACCTTCATCTGCCAAACGACGTGAACCGAGCACACTCAATGCCCAACCATTTTGCATTAAACCGGTGTTGTACGAAGCCATCACTCTTTGATCGTAATTAGAATTGGTTTGCGCATAAGAAATACGACCACCTTGTCTGTTTTGAGAAGCTCTGGTAATAAAATTAGTCGAACCTAAAACACCACCAAATGAAGTTTCAGCAGGTGCCAATCCATCTGTAAAAGTTTGGTTACGCAAAACGTCATTTAAACCACCCCAATCACTCCATTGCGGTCTGTTATTAGAAATTTTGTTCATTGGAATACCATTAAAAGATACTTGTCCCAAATTGGAATCGTAACCTCTAGTTTTAAACCAAACTTGCCCCCAATTAAAAGCAGCTGTTCTTTGGAATACATCCTTTGAAGATTGAAGAATTCCGGAAATATTATCGCTACTTCCTGCCTCGTCATCAGATAAAGCATCATCGGATAAAACAATCACTCCTTGATCCTGTGCATCCACTAGCGTTGCCGACATTAATATATTCCCAATATCTACCTTTTGTCCATTTACAATGTTTATAGGAATTTGCTGATCATCATATCCATCTTTGGAAATAACTAATAACTGATTACCGACCGGTACATTGATGATAACAAATTTACCTTCTTGATCAGTTGTCTGCATAAGCCTTGTGTTTGCAATACTGACATTTGCACTTTCAAGCGCTTTGCTAGAATCCACATCTGAAATTATTCCGCTGACTGATCCCGTTGATTGTGCATAAGCACCCGCAAAGAAAAGCAGCAAAACAATTGCCATTACATTTTTCATTTTTTGCATTATTTTATTTTTTTAAGTACATTAAATATTAAAGAGCAAATTTAAGTTATTTTTTAGTATGCCCTGCAAATGTTAAAAACAATTTATCGTAAATAATAAAATAAAAATAAAATTTCCGAATTAGTATTAAAATTAATTCATACAAAAAACAGGAAACATTTTTTTTGGAAAATCGTAGAGACGCCCAAATTGGGCGTTTCCACAATACAATTATCAAAAATTGGGGAAATTGCCCATAAATATTGGGGCGAAAGTCCGCAACATTTTCCATTTATAAAATTGGATGAAATGGTGGTAATACCTAAGCATTTTCACGGAATTGTGATTATTGATAATGAACGCCTATCGCGTCTAAAACAAACGGCGGAATAACAAAAAATAACAACCCAATGTTTTATGATAATATTTCGCGGGTTTTACGATGGTATAAAGGACGATGTTCATATGAAATACGGCGTATTAATATTAATATGGTGGATAATGTAGACGCGATAAATCGCGTTGGTGGTGACGCGGTTGGTGGTAAAGACGCGATAAATCGCGTCTCTACAGATGAAACGGATGAAACGGAAAAAACAAAAAATGGTTTTGTCTGGCAACCGCGTTTTCACGATCGTATTATCCGCGACGAAAACGAATTAAACCGTATACGCGAATATATTATGAAAAATCCTGAAATGTAGGGGCGGTATCGGAATAATGGCGATGATTTGTGGTTGTGTTAATGACGTTGTAGAGACGCCCAAATTGGGCGTCTGCACGGATGATGTGGTATAAAATTAAAAAATCCCGCGAAATTTTAATTTTGCCTAGCAATCGTGTTTTCACAACCGTATTATCCACAACGAAAATAAATTTATA
>Ga0209633_10002809_pt1 | contig 16503 bp, 14 predicted proteins | sample Cruoilmetagenom1_FD_187290 | JGI IMG/M metagenome (GOLD analysis project Ga0209633, IMG submission 187290) | Oil polluted marine microbial communities from Coal Oil Point, Santa Barbara, California, USA - Sample 1 (SPAdes) (version 2) | ecosystem: Environmental > Aquatic > Marine > Oil seeps ... | reverse complement strand
GCCTACACCGTGGGCATTTTGATGGGGCTGATGGCCGGATACCGCGGGGGTCTGGTGGATGACGTCCTGTCCCGCATTTCAGATATTATTTTATCATTTCCTGTGCTGGTGCTCTACATCATCGTTATTGCAACTATCGGTGCGTCTGGATTTAACATTGTAATTGCCATTACCTTTGCTTCCTCTCCTGGAATTATGCGTATCGTGCGAGGACTGGTACTGGACCTTCGCAATCGTGACTATGTGGCTGCCGCCCAGACCCGGGGTGAAACGGACTGGAGAATCATGTTGTTTGAGATTTTACCCAACGCCAGGGGGCCGCTCATTGTGGATGCCTGCCTGCGCCTGGGTTACGTCATTATTACCATCGGTGTCCTTGGTTTCTTAGGCCTTGGCCTGCCACCACCGGATCCTGACTGGGGAGGGATGGTAAATGAAACACGGCAAATGGCGATGGTTTTTCCCCATATGACCCTGTTTCCATGTATTGCAATATCTTCATTGATTCTAGGGTTTAATCTATTGGCGGACGGGCTGCGTGAAATCTCATTGCGTGATTAAGAGGTAAAAAATAGTGAATGACAACCAAGAACCGGTACTGGTTTGTAAAGACCTCTGCATCTCATATTATACACGAGCAGGAGAGATACCTGCCGTGGTTGATTTCTCATTGACGGTCAAACCGGGTGAGACCATCGGTATTGTCGGAGAGTCAGGCTGTGGCAAATCGACGGTTGCAATGGCGATTATGCAGTACATGGGCGCCAACGGCGGTATCAAAAGCGGTGGTATTACGTTCAAAGGCCGTGATCTCACCACTTTAAGCGAAGATCAATTGCGAAGCATCCGCGGATCAGAGATATCAATGATCTATCAGGAGCCTTTTGCTTCTTTAAATCCAAGTCTTAAAATCGACACCCAGCTTATGGAAGTCCCCCTGGCACATGAAAACATCTCCAAGGATGAGGCATACCGGAGATCTGTAAAAATGCTGACTGATGTCAAGCTGCCCGATCCTGAACGGATCATGGCGTCTTATCCGCATCAGTTATCCGGCGGGCAGCAGCAGCGGGTTGTCATTGCCATGGGGCTTTTGTCTAAGCCATCTTTGTTGTTGCTAGATGAACCGACCACCGCTTTAGATGTTACCGTGGAAGCGGGGATTGTTAAATTGATCGGAGATATCAGCAAAACGTTCGGCACGTCCCAGATATATATCTCCCACAATCTAGGGTTGATTTTAGAGACTTGCGACCGGGTATTTGTAATGTATTCCGGTGAAGTCGTAGAAGAAGGAACCATTAATTCTCTTTTTACCTGGCCAAAACACCCCTATACGCACGGCCTTTTTTCCTGTATCCCGTTGCCGACCGCCGATAAAAATGCGGCTCCCCTTACGCCGATCCGGGGGCAATTGCCCCTGCCTTTCGAACGACCTTCCGGATGCTATTTCGGTCCCCGTTGTGATCATTTCGAACGAGGGTTGTGTGATAGCGCACATTTTAAGATGGAGAATGTTGATGGCGGCGCACCTGACCATCGTGTACGCTGTCTACGCTATAAAAATATCAACCATGTAAAAGCACAGCCCGGCGGTACAGCCAAGAAAACACTTAAGATCGGTAAAAGCGTCCTTACTGTCGATCGCATGAAAAAATACTACGAGGTAAAAGATACCTCATTGACGGCCTTGATTTCAGGTAAACGTATTCGTCATGTAAAGGCAAATGAAGAACTGAACTTTACCGCCCATGAAAGTGAAACTGTCGCTATTGTCGGTGAATCCGGCTGTGGCAAATCGACCTTTGCCAAAGTGCTCATGGGCTTGGAGACACGAACCGAAGGAGAGATACGCCATAATGGCAAAAATATTTCGAAAATATCCGTTCAGGACCGTTCCACCAAACAGATCCGCTCAATGCAAATGGTTTTTCAAAATCCCTTTGACACCTTGAACCCGAGTCATTCCATCGGTGGACAGATATCACGAGTTCTCAGAAAATTTGGTGTCGAGACCGACAAAAAGGAAATTTTTGATCGTGTAATGACGTTGCTGGATACAGTCAAACTGCCCAGGGATTTTTATTTCAGAAAACCCAGGCAATTATCCGGCGGCCAGAAGCAGCGTATCGGCATTGCCAGGGCATTTGCCGGGAACCCGAGTATCGTAATTGCCGATGAGCCGGTTTCCGCTTTGGATGTATCCGTTGCAGCAGCGGTGACTGAGCTTTTGATGGATATCCAGCGCAAGCATAAAACCACACTGCTTTTTATCAGTCACGATCTGAGTGTCGTCCGCTATCTGTCGGATCGTATTGTTGTTATGTATCTTGGACACATCCTTGAGAGAGGAACGGCGAATCAAATTTTTGCGCCACCCTACCATCCTTATACAGAGGCGCTATTATCGGCAGTACCCATTGCCGATCCGGAAGTAACCAAACGCAAAATCGTTCTGGAAGGAAACCTGCCGAGCGCAATGAACCCCCCAAAAGGATGCCCGTTTTGCACCCGCTGCCATCGAAAACTTGGTGATATTTGTGATAATGAGCTGCCGGCGGAACAGGTTGTGGCAGATCGACATGTCATCAAATGTCATATACCGCTTGAAGCGTTGAAAAAGGTGGCGCCCGTAATCCATGTACCGGATGAATCGGAACGGCTCCAACAACAGGTAGCGGTCTGAGCACACCCCTGGACCGGGGAGATGCCGGGGAGATGCCGGGGCGATGGAAACCCTCATTCGTCAGATGGTCGCCGGCGATGGCTTCTGACACAACGGATCCGTTTCTTGTCGGGGACCGCATTGCGGCCATGGAACGGCCGTTCGATCTCAAACAGGCCCCGGATCTGGGTGAAGACCGCCTTCCGGAGATTTTTTTCCATGAAAATTTCAGCCTCAAGACGATATTACATACTTTTTCCCATAGCCGCGCGGTGTATAGATAAACTCATTCCACCGGGTCGTCGTGCCGTTACCGATAAACACGGTGCTTTGCATATTTACTTCGACACGATGAAGGGCACCCAGCGTCGTCACGGTAACTTCCTCCTGCGGCCGCATCGCCTTGGTGGCGACCCCGACCGGTGTCCGACCACTGCGGTGTTGCAGAATCAATTGTTGCGCGTTATCGAGTTGCCAGTGACGTTTCTTGCTTTTGGGGTTGTAGATGACAATCACGAAGTCCGCTTCGGCCGCCGCGGTAATGCGTTTTTCGATTACATCCCACGGGGTGAGAAGATCGCTGAGACTGATGACGGCAAAGTCGTGGGTCAACGGCGCTCCCAACAGGGCCGCACCGGCACACAATGCCGGAATACCGGGGATAATTTCGATCGTAAACGCTTGTTCAACAGGTGCTTCGGCGGCCTTTAACGCCGAAATGACCTTTATCCCACGGGCGGCCAACATTTCGAATACCAGCCCTGCCATGGCATAAATTCCCGGATCACCACTTGAAACCAGTGCAACCCGATCTCCTTTTAGCGCGGTTTCGATGGCGGCTTCAACACGTTGCACCTCCCTGGTCATCCCGGTGCTGATGATTGTTTTACCTGCGATACGATCCCGTATCAAGTCGACATACATGCCGTAACCAACGACCGTGTCGGCCATGTCAAGGACATCCAACGCCCTTTGTGAAAGATAGTCGGCATGGCCCGGTCCTATTCCGACGATATAAAGACCTTTCTGGCGATGGCCACGGTCACATTCCTGGATCTCTGTTTGGGAACGATTAATTTCCCCATCTTCGTCGATAGAATTGCGGCTGCTTCGCATACGCTTTTTACCCCTACATGTTTTTCCACGACCGCAGAGGGCGTGGCAATGGTTTTCACCTGCTTTAAATTGGTTTTGCTGTAAAAATTGATTGGGATATCGAGATCCTCGGCCAGCTTCAACAGCCCCGGTTCATCGTTCTTCAGATCGATTGATGCGATACACGATAGACTCCGGGGGGAAAGTTCATATTTTTCAAGTACCTCAAAAAGCATGGCTCGAATCTCTCTCAACGGGGTGCCTCGGTTGCACCCGATGCCGGCGCTAAGGGTTTTTGGGCGCAGTATCAGCGTCTGCGGTGGAAGATGGACAACCCGGTCATCAACATATACACCCGGTGCATCATTGGGAAATGGCCGGCCATCATGATCATTTGGAACCGGCGTCAAGGGTACGGGCGCCATTCTCGTATCCGCAGCAAGAAGATAGTGTTCGGGAATTGCCCCCGTCAGTATTTGAAAAGGATCATGGATCCAGATTTTTAATCGTCTCAAGAGTGTCATGCTTATCGATTTGATCACCCCCGGATTCTCAATGCCGAGATTTTTTTCTCCGGCGATCACATCGATGGACGGCACCTGGTTTAAATCCGTTGCCGTGGTAATCACGGGAATTGCGCCCACCGCTTCGGCAACCCACCCGGTGAGCTTATTGGCGCCGCCGATGTGACCGGAGAGAAGGCTGACGGCATGTTGACCCAGATCGTCGACCACCACCACTGCCGGATCGATGGTTTTATGCTTGATATGGGGCGCGATCATGCGCACGGCGATACCGGTTGACGTAACGAAAACATGACCCTGGTAGGCATGAAAGGTATCGGCGAGGCGCTTGGCGAGTCGTTCGAAGCCGATGGATTTAATCGAACCGGTATCCAGGCCGGAAGATGCGAATAAAACGGCGTCGGGTAAGCGGGCGGCGATTTTCTCGGCTACTTTCAAACCATTCGGCGTAATCGCCCAGATGGCGATCGTATCTATCTTTTTTGATATTGCATTCACCGGCGGTCTACTCATCTTGTTCCTGTTGCAACGTTGGGCGGAAACCATGGGCAAACCCGCTATCGTACAACTTGGACTTGTGTTTCAGACTGTCGAGACGGACATCAAGCACCTTGCCGACGATAATCAACGCCTGACGGGCAATCCCTTCCTTTTTTACGGTTGCGGCCAAGTTTTTCACAGTTGTGTAGAGTAATTTTTCACCGGGTTGACTGACCCGGAAAGCCACGGCGCAGGCTGCATCTTCACCATATGCCCGAGCCAGCACGGCGGCCACCTTATCCGTGAATGCGATGCTGAGGTAGATGACCATGGAGGTCCGGTGGTTTGCCAGGGACTGAAGTGACTCGAGTTCAGGAACCGGTGTTCGTCCGGCCATGCGGGTTAAAATCAGGGTTTGGGATATTTCGGGAAGTGTGTACTCAAGCCCCATCGCTGCCGCTGCCGCGAAGGCGGCAGTGACGCCGGGGATCACCGAGAAGGGGATGGCTTTTCGCTGCAATTCGGCCATCTGTTCGAAGATGGCACCATAAAGGCTGGGATCACCCGTGTGCAGACGAACGATCTTCTTGCCGGCCGCGTAATGAAGGTTTATCACCTCGACGATGGCGTCGAGGTGCATGGATGCGCTGTTGATTCTGACGGTCTCGGAACCGGCCCATTCCAAAATGGCCTCGGGGACCAGCGAGCCGGCGTAGATGACCACATCGGCCGCCATCAAGGCTTTCTGCCCCTTGACGGTGATGAGCTCCGGATCCCCGGGTCCGGCACCAACAAATAAAACCGGGTGCAACGAGGTGTCCGATCCAATGTCGGGCTGCCGTGATTCCATGTTCATGATTTTTCCCCCGATATGATCCACACGGGATTTTGTGCCGCCAACCGCTCTCCCCAAGGCATCGCCTTACCGCGGCTGACCTGAATTTGGACGATCTCGGTTTCCAATCCCGCCTGTTTCAAGTGCCTCAGAACGACGTCGATGCTGGATATCTGCACGATGTTGACGACTATTCTGCCGCCGCGTTTTAGACGATCGGCAGCGGCTGTTATAATCTCGGCCACTTTTCGTCCTCCCCCACCGACAAACACACGATCCGGATCCGGTAAGCCTTCAAGACCATCTGGAAGTTCGGTCTGTATCGTTTCCAGGTTCCGGACACCGAAGCGTTTCATATTCGTCAGGATCTGTTGGATACGCATGGGTTCTTTTTCAACGACAAATAATTTCCCATTCCCCAACAGCAGCGATGATTCGATGCTTACCGAACCGCTACCGGCTCCCAAATCCCACATCACCTGCCCATCGGCAAGGCGCAGCTTGGCAATCGAAACCGCCCGCACTTCCGACTTGGTAATTAATCCGCCCCGGCATGCATACGAATCTTCCGGCATTCCCATGAACAACCGTTGCCGGTTGTCCGGACGGTCCGGACAGTCCGGACGGCGCATCAACACGACCACATTGGGCGCTGAGAAGTGTTTCCCGGCGGCCTCAATCGGTTCATACCAGCCAAGCTTTTCTGCGGGCGTTCCCATCTGTTCGAGAACGCACATATTAAAACACCCGGCACCATTTTCCAACAGCCAGGCGGCCAGCCACGCCGGGTTTTTGATGGGATCGGTGAGTATGGCCACCTTGTCGTTGTATGTAAGGCGTGTTTTCAGTTCCGGTTCCCGATCTCTGCCATGCAAACTGATGACCTCGGCGTCGTGCCAGGATTGCTTGATTCTGGCGAAGGCCCCGGCGACGGAAGAGATGTTGGGATACACGGCGACATGTTGTGCGCCCAGATCGTCCACCAACCGTTTGCCGATACCGTAAAACAGTGGATCGCCGGAAGCCAGAACGACAACGGTCCGATTCTGCATGCATGTTTTGATAAATTCGGTCAATCCGCTGAGGTCTTTGGATATTTCCCTTTTTTCAGCGGGTATCTCCTTGAAATACGCCAGTAATCGTTCACCGCCGATAAGCACGTCGGCATTGCGAATCAGATCCAGATGTCTGTCGGTCAAATCGTCGGGCGATAGCCCCATGCCGATGATGGATACGGTTTTCATGGCAAATTTCCACTCCTGAGACGCTATACGGGCTTCCATAAGCGGGTTACTTATTGTTCGTGCATCGACGCGTCCGAGTCAAACACGGCCCGTCCATCATAGTCGAAGATGATGCCCCGGACGTCGAGAAGATGACCGGAAAATTCTCTGGCGGCCATGACCATCCGTAGCCCCACACGGACGATCACATTCAAATGCCTGTCTTTGAGAATGTCAAAAGCATGCCTGGCGGTATTTGCACCGAGAATCTCTTGCGCGAGAACGGGGTCGCCCGATTCCTCCAACGCCCATCCGGACAGCCGCTCCAATGTCAGCCTGGACTTGGCCGCGTGTGTATGCGGTACCCCCTGTGCCATCTTTACCGCTTTACCGAAAAATACGCATATCATCACCGCCCCCAATCGTTGATGAACGGATGCGGCCATGGATTTTTGAAAAAAATCACCGATCTGGATGAAGGCTTCACCGGGAATTTCCGGCCAGGCGGCCTGGGCAAATCGTTCACTGCGGCGACCGGTCGTCAGGACAACGCGCTCGATCCCTGATTCCCGGGCAACCGACAGGGCGGCGTCGATAGTGGCGATGTATGCCTCATGGGACATGGGCCGTTCAATACCCGTGGTACCAAGAATGGAGAGTCCACCAAGGATGCCGAGACGGCTGTTGAGGGTTTTTTTTGCCAGCTCGACGCCCTGGGGAACAAAAACCTCAACATGAATTCGATCCACCTTTTTTTCATGGTGATCTCTCAGCACCGCCAGCACCTCTTGTTTGATCATCTTCCTGGGCCCTTTGTTGATGGCGGGTTCGCCGGGCGGGACCTCCAGCCCCGGTTTGGTGACCGTACCCACACCGACACCGCCGCTGATACATACGCCGGGGACCGCGTTTTTTCGTATGGATCCAGTGCCGGGGCACAGGCGCACCCTTGCGCCGATGACCGCCTTGTGGGTAACGTCCGGGTCGTCACCGGCATCTTTGATCACCGTGCAAGCCGCCCGGCAACGCCCCTCGCGCAAAACTGAATCGATGACGATATTTTTCTTTTCGCCGTTCAAAAAGGTGATTTCAACACCATGCGGCGGCCGCGCCTCCAGGAGAAACTGCAACGCGCCCTTGGCCGCCGCCGCCGCCGCCGCCCCGGTGGTGAACCCGGCCCTTAGTTTTCGGTTCTTTTTGGCGGTCATCTCTTCTTTATTTCCAACATCCTGAATCTCCGGGATCGCGACCCTCCTTGACACCGTATTCAAGCATCCCGACACCGCTGTCGATGCGGATAAAGGCATGGGGGGGTTAAAAAATAAGATAGTAAATCACTCCGACGAAGATCAGGCTCAGTACCCTGAAGCCCTGCCCCATAAGCAGCAGCTGGGTTCCCATCCGGGGTGAAAAAACCCCGATATATCTGGGTAGCTGGTGTCTCAATGCCCGCAAAGGAAATGCGATGATGTTACCGATGAGCAGGGCCAGGACAGTCTGTTTGATTGTGAGCACACCCGCCTCCAGGAGTGCGCCGGCGGCCGCAAATCCGGAAGTAAACTCCGCTGCGAAACTCAAAATCACCATGGAAAGTGCTTCCACCGGCATGAACGTGGTGACCACATATTGCGCCATCCAGTTGCGTGCCCATTTGAAAAATCCAAGACCATTGATCACATAGATCAGTGTATAGATGGGCAGAACATACACGGCGATGTTGACAATTCGGGCGGGCATTTTGTCTTTAAGCCCCTTCCAGATGCGCTTCGATCGTTCGGCACCGGAATTCTGAACGGGGGATCCTTCCGGTTCCGGGCCATTTCCCGGCAATTTGAAATGCCCATATGCAAGAAACAGCAATGTGCGAAACAGCGTAGCCGCAAAGGTGACGAGGAAATAAATGATGCCGGCCCGGCCCGTGAGCGACACCACGATGAAAAATGTTGTCGGTAGATGCAGGAAATAAGCGGGGAACTGGTTGATGAAGTTGGTCAGAAAGAGCTGCCTGCGGGAGATCTTTTCTTCCTTGTAAAAGTTGAGCAGCATCCCATTGGCGACGAGGCCGGAAAAAAAAGCGGCGGTGAATGCCGAGCTGCAACGCCGGCCGAGATTGCTGAATCGAAAAAGGGGGGCCGCCAGTATACCCAGATAGCGGACCCAGCCTGAAACCTCTATGATTTGTCCGCCGACAAGACCTATCGAGATAAAAATCATGATCCTGCCGAGTGGCCGAAGGAGCCCTGTGGATATCTTTTGAAGATTAAGATGATCAATAAAGATCAAACCGAAAACCAGCAATCCGGCCGATACGAATAGTGAAATGATCAATATGCGGTATTTGGGTTCGACTTTTTTATGAGCCATCTTGCTTATTATTCTTTGCCAGGATGAGTGTCCAGTAATTGGGTCGCTGGTCGCAGAGTGCATCTATGTCTCGGATCACCTGCTCATCTTTTTGCCCACAATTGGATACACCGACCGACGTGTCATATACACCGGCTTCATGAATGGCCAGCGCAATATCCTCGACATTTCGATAGGCCTTGAGAAAAACGACACTTTCCGGTTTCTCTTTGAATCTGCGGAGCCGCTCTCCCCCATCGGCCCCAGAATTCAACAGAAGAGACGCTTCGCCTTCGACCAGCGGCATATTCAAGCAAGCGGCTGCAGCCTGGTATGACGTGATGCCCGGGATGCTTACCACTGGAAACCGGGGCGCCATCTTAAGCACGTGCTTCAGGATATATCCATAAGTGGAGTAGGTCATGGAATCGCCCAGGGTGATAAAGACGACGCGCTTTCCTTTCGCCAGTTCATCGATGATGGTTCCGGCGTGATCCTCCCATGCTTTCAGCTTTTCAGACTCTTCCCTGGTCATGGGGAAATGCAGCAGACGTACGGGTATGGTATCCGGTATATGGGGTTTGGCGATACGCAATGCCAGGCTGTCGGTGTTTTTGGTGGATGCCGCCGCAAAAACAACATCGGCCCTGTTCAACACGTTTACCGCCTTCATGGTGATGAGTTCCGGGTCACCGGGTCCCACACCCACACCGTACAGGGTTCCCTTTTTTTCGTTCACTGCTACCTCCTCAATCGATCGAGATACGATCGGATGCTTACGGGTAATATTGGTTGCGGGTCATAATGGCCAAGGCATTAACGACACTGGCGGCGATATTAGACCCGCCCTTTCGGCCCACATTCGAAATATACGGGCAATCCAATTCCATGAGGGCGTCTTTGGACTCGACGGCATTTACGAAACCCACCGGAAGGCCGACAATGAGGGCGGGGCGCGCCGCTTTGGCTTTTACCCGTTCGACCAGGCGCAGCAGTGCGGTTGGTGCATTGCCGACGACGTATATACCGTCCTCAATAATGGCCAACGCCGCATCCACCGCAGCCCGTGCTCTCGTGGTGCCGGTATCGATTGCAATTTCGGCCACTCTTGGATCCGCCATCAAACACACCGTTTCAACGCCGAAGTATGCCAGATCCCGCTTGCGTAGACCGACCCTGGCCATGTTCGTGTCCGTAACGATGGTTTTACCACTGCGGATGGCGGCTCGTCCCGCCGTAATCGCCTCGGGATGAAAACGAACGGTTTTCAGATAGTCAAAATCCGCCGACGTGTGAATCATGCGTCGAACGATGGGCCACTGTTCTTCTGAAAAAGGGTGGGATCCGGTTTCTTCCTCGATGATTTTAAAACTGAGTCGCTCGATGTCGTGGGGTTTCATTTATCGTTCCTATCTATCTCGATCGAATGAATCGGTGCCGAATCGGATTCTTTCACATTTTTATATTTCAAACAGCTGCCGACCAATGCCTCGGCAACGCTGGGCGCACTGCCAAAATGAAGGTGCATGTAGCTGCCCAGCGTATTGGCCGTTTGAAATCCCTCGCTGAATTGATGCCTGCCCCCGCGAGCGGAGACATGATAGACGGTCGGCGGCGCCTTGGCCGTCGCTTTCCGTTCGGAGTAGTGAAATTCATGACCACGAATGCGTTGTCCTTTTTTACCGATGAGGCAGGCTCGACTGAACGTCACCTCTCGGTAGCCGAGAGACTGGCGCCGGGGGAGCATTCTGAATGTCGCCGGCAGGCATCCGGCCATGGGATACCGCTTACCTTCCAGATCGTCGATATAACGACCGAGGTACATGAATCCGCCGCACTCGCCGTAGATCGGCATTCCGTTCCGGCTCGCCTGTCGAATTTGATCCATCATACCCGCATTGGCGGAGAGTCGTCCCGCAAAAAGTTCAGGATACCCCCCCCCCAGGTAAAGGCCGTCGAGATCGGGAGGCAATTCTCGATCGGAAAGCGGTGAAAAAAAGATCAGTTCGGCGCCGGCGTTTGCGAGCAGGTCCAGATTATCCTGATAATAAAAGCAGAAAGCGCTGTCCATGGCTACCCCCAGCCGAACCGCCATGGACGGATTATCCACGTCTTGGGATGGAAACGCTTTTTTCATCTCCAGGGGGGGCAGCGAAGCCAGAAAGTCGTTGAGATCCAAACTGTTTTCCAGCATACGCACCAATTGCATGCGATCCCTTTCCGACAGGGGGTGATCCTGCTGGGTAATCAGCCCCAGGTGCCGTTCAGGAATGGTTAAACCGGGATCACGCATGACACCGCCCAGGCAAGGCGTTTTCACCTCGCCGGCCAGGGCATCCCTAAGGTATTCAAGATGCCTGGCGCTGCCTACATTATTGAAGAGAATCCCACAGAGGCGAAGATTCTCGTCAAAGCTTTCAAAGCCGTGTACCAGCGCCGCCACGCTGCGGGCCATGCTTTTTGCGTCCACCACCAGCAAAACCGGCAACCCAAGCCATTTGGCCATCTGGGCCGTCGAACCGGCCTCGCTTTTACCGTCGTAACCATCAAATAGCCCCATGACACCTTCGAGAACCGCCACATCCGCTCCACTGGTGTGCCGGGCAAAACTATCCCGATTGTATGCTTCAGGAAGCATCCAGCCATCCAGGTTCCGGCTCGGCATCCCCGTAATGCGGCCGTGGTGGCCCGGGTCTATAAAATCAGGCCCGACCTTGAACGAAGCAACCTTGAAACCCCTGTGCACCAGGGTGGCCATCATGCCTATCGATACGGTGGTTTTCCCGCATCCACTGTGCGTACCTGCGACGACAAAACCCTTGATGACATACCTCCGATTTCAGATGATTACTCCCGGACCATCATCCGGTATTGACAAATTTAATGGAATGCCCGGTCGAATAATGTCGACGGTTCAACCATCCATCGCCTCATGGATACCCGGCATTTTCCAATATCCGGTGGGCGCCGTCACGGTATATGTCCGGGTAGAGAATTTTACCAATGGCATAAATACCATCTAACATTCGAAACGTCGGCCTGGAAACAATGCGTTCGTCGACAAGATAGACCTCGCCGTTCCGGACGGCCCGAATCGCCCTGAACCCGGATTCAGTATTGATATCGGATATGGTCACCTGATTCATGGTGCCGACCTGGGCAAGATATACGTCGATCCCTTTCGCATGAGACAATATCCGTTCCTTGCCGTAATTGGCCACATTGGTTCCCCTGGAAGGTATCGCATCGGGAGCGATGTTGATGCCCCCTGCGGTTCCGAGGGCAAAAATCGCCATCGAATCCCGGGAAAAAGTCTTCATTTTACCGTGGATCGATTCAAAATAAACCCGCTTTCTACGATCCGCAAGAGGAGCTAAGGAGGTAAACGCCTCGACCGCTCCCCGGAACCGGGCGATCATGTCGATCGCTCTGCCGTGACGGCCCGTAAGCATGCCCAGGGCCTGCCAGTAACGATACATATCTTCCACCGTGCCGGGTTGAAGTGAAACGACGACGATGCCACTTTTCTCGAGCCGATGGACCAATTGGGGGTACCCCCTGTCGATCATCGGTCGAATGAGCACCAGGTCCGGGCGGGCGCCAAGAAATTTTTCAGGATCATCGTGGTAAGAAAAGGTCGGCTTTTGCAGCGCCTGCGGTGGAAAGTCTTCATGCCTGGTCACCCCGATAATTTCAGTATCGAGCCCCAGTGAAAAAAGGTTTTCCGTATGAGCGCCATAAAGGGAAATGATCGCACCAAAAGGCTTTTTTATGCGGATCTTCCGCCCACCCTGGTCCACAAGAAGATCCTCATCGATAATTTCAAAGGGTTTAACCGCGACCGGTCGACAGATGAGCAATACCATGACGATCAACACCCAAAAGCGTTTCATTTTCTGAACTCGACCTGATTCGAACCCGAAAATTTGCTGAAATAAATTTTCGATTCTACGTTGAATACCGCTTTAAGCGTGTCGATCGTCAAGACGTCATTCGTCCGGCCCTGGGAGATAACGTGACCCTCCTTCATGATGATGAGACGATCACAATAGGTGGCGGCGAGATTGATATCCTGGAACACGGCAACCACGGTTTTCCGTTGTCGTTTGACCCCCTCGGCAACAAGATTCAACATGCCCAAAGTATGGCTGATGTCGAGATTTGAGGTCGCTTCATCCAATACGAGAACGGCGGTATGTTGTGCGAGGGCTCGGGCAAAAACAACCCGCTGTCTTTCACCACCGCTTAATTCGGTAACGGATCGATTTTTCAATTCATCGGTTTCTGTTTTTTTCATAATATCATTAACCCGTTCCAAATCTTGCCGGGCAGGCCTGCCAAATCTGGAAATACTCGGATAACGCCCCATCATTACTATCTCTTTGGCCGTGAAAGGAAAATTGATGTTATAATTCTGAGGCACCAGAGCGATTTCTCGAGCGAGTATTTTTTTTGGATATGAGGCGAGCGCCCTTCCTCGAAACCGTATGCTTCCCGCCGATGGCGGCTGATGCCCGGTCAAGAGATCCACCAGCGTGGTTTTCCCGCATCCGTTGGGACCCAAAATGCCGTGGAAACACGCATCTTCAAGCGCAATGGAGATTCCATTGAGCACCGGTTTGACATCATATGAGAAGGTCACATCTTCCAAATGGAAGACCATGCTCACTCCCCCCTCACGATCATGTTGCGTTTTTTTAGAATATAGCAGAAAAATGGCCCGCCGATCAGCGCCGTAAGGACGCCGATCGGAATTTCCGACGGCAGCAGGGCGCGCGTGACGGTGTCCGCACCGAGAAGAAGAATCGCGCCCACCAAAATGGAAACCGGCAGAAGCTTGCGGTTGTCCGGCCCGGTAAACCGGCGCACCATATGAGGCACAATCAGACCCACGAAGCCGATAATTCCGGAAACCGATACGCAGACGGCGGCGATCATCGATGCCGTCACCAACATAATCATGGTCACCCTTTTTGTATGTATGCCCAAGGATGACGCGGCGCGATCACCGAGGGAAAGGAGATTGAGATCTCGGGAGAAATAGATGATAATTAAAAATCCGAAACAGACGAATATGAATGTCAGGATCACGTCGGACCAGGTTTTGGATACGAAACTTCCCATCAACCAGAAAATAATGACCGACACCTGTTCATCCGCCAAATATTTCAGAAAACTCAAACCGGCGGAAAGGATGGCGGAGACGATAATACCGGAAAGAATCAAGTTGTTCGAGCTGATGCCGCCGCTCGTTGATGTAAGGTAGATCACCAATAGAAGCGTGGTGACGGCGCCGAGGAAGGCGAAGGCGGGTGTTGAATAGACGCCCAGAAAAGCCACATTGAACAAGAGAGCCAATGATGCGCCAAATGCGGCGCCGGCCGACACGCCCAGGGTATAGGGATCGGCCAGTGGATTGAGCAGAATGCTCTGAAACACGGCGCCGGCAACGGCCAGGCCGCCACCCACGATGGCCGATGTCAGTATCCGGGGCAGCCTCACCTCCATAACCACCACCTGATAAACATCGTCTATCCCCACCATTCGGCTGTTACCGCCGAATACGTTGCCGAAGATGATGCGAACGGTATCTTGAAAGGTGATTTCAAGATACCCCATGCCCGAAGCAAAGATTATGATACATATCAACAACAAAGACAGCAGCGCCAACCGAAATGACGTCCTGTTGTGGGTGTGATTGCTTGATTTTTTCGAGTGCGCCATAAAAAAAAACCCTTCGAACGCGAACGTTTGAAGGGTTGCACCCAGTTTTCTTATCCCTTTCAACAACTGCCGCAAGGCCACGCTTCAGCCGTTGCGTGCATTGTGTCCGGCAGGTCTTCTGGCTCTCCCGCCCCTCCGACGGCCTTCCCATCCCGCTGATACGAGACAGTGGCAAAACCTGTTGGAAGGGTTCCCTTTCGTTTGAAAAGGCGGAATTACAGCGGCGGGACCGCTTCCGTCTCTCACGGAATTTCCTATTAAGTATTCACACCCGACACCGGCTGGATAATTGAAAACCGGATCGTTGTCAACCATTATGTCTGAAGCAGTATCCCATTTCGGGCAATACGCTTACATCACCGACCACCCGAAGAGCGGGTGGTTTGATGAAGCCCCATCGAAGGGGGCTAAAATCCAGACCAATGAACATCGAACGTCCAACTTCGAATTTTGAATAAGGCATTCTGTCAATTTTGATCGTTTACAACCCTGCTTCACAGACGCCAACAAATGATCGGTAATTCCGTAGGGCTCGCGCAAAAATAACTTCACATTTTCGCATCTCACCTTCAGCCCATCTTTGGCTGACACCTCACTCTCGAAAGCCTCGAAATAGCTCGCTATTCCTGTGGTTTTGCTCTCTCGGATCAGCCAAACCCGGACCAAATCTGAGCGCCAATTCTGCGAAGTTATTTTTTCGCGAACCCTTAGGCCAAACGATAGACCGAAGCGATCTCCGAATTCGACGTTGGATGTTCGATGTTCGATGTTCGACGTTCGACGTTCAAAAAACTTCTGCTGGTTACATGTCTCGCCGGACCGGTCCAAACCTCTTCGGGTCGCTCGGGCATAGCCCGAGGTTTAATTTACTGCAATTACGGCTACGACCCGTCACCGGCATGTTTATCACGGCTCCTTACGGCGACCCTTAAACAGGCGGCAAAATAATTGTTCCTTGAGACGTACACCCGTCCGGCGCCACTCTTCAAAGCTTCGTTTATGGTCGAATCCCTTGCCGTATGGCCCATAAAGCCGCTTTGCATCATTGAATTGGTTCAATACGAAACCGGCGACTTTTTCTTGGGGAAGCATCTCCAACGCCTTTTCCAGATCCTGCTGCCGGGTCTGCCCGGCACCGACCACCAGGATGATGCGGTCCACAAGGGGGGCAAACGCCAGCGTATCCGCACAGCCCATTACCGGCGGCACATCGAAGATGACGTGGCGGTCATCGTAGCGGTCCTTCAGCTCGGCAACCAGTTCACGCATTCGGGGCGACCCCATCAACTCGGCGCTGTCTGCGACCACCCCGCCTCCGGAAATAATCGCAAACTTATCGATTCCCGGCCAGACCATGATGTCTCTCATGGGCACATTCGATTCGAGGTAGTCCGGCAACCCCCGGTCGCTGGCGTATCCCAGATAGCGATGAATCGATTGCCTGCGCAGATCGGCGTCCACCAGCAGTACGGTCTGGCTGTATTCGCGCGCGAATGTCGCAGCCAGGTTGATGGCGGTAACGGTTTTGCCCTCTCCGGGAGACACGCTGGTAATCATGACTGTTTTCCAGTCCGCCCCCCGGTCCATCTGCCGAAGCTGGGTCCGCAGCACCTT
>Ga0209633_10002808_pt1 | contig 16507 bp, 13 predicted proteins | sample Cruoilmetagenom1_FD_187290 | JGI IMG/M metagenome (GOLD analysis project Ga0209633, IMG submission 187290) | Oil polluted marine microbial communities from Coal Oil Point, Santa Barbara, California, USA - Sample 1 (SPAdes) (version 2) | ecosystem: Environmental > Aquatic > Marine > Oil seeps ... | reverse complement strand
TGCTAAATACTTGTCTGGCTTTTTTCGTCATTATTTCTCTCCTCAGGGCATGGTGACCCTTTTTGAGAGTATGCGTCAAATCGGGGTAGGTTTACTCTGACCCGATATAAAAGGGAATATAGCCCAATCATCACCTCTGTAAAGTTCTTCAGGCACGGGCACAAGTCCGGCGGCAAATTCCATAAGATAGCCTTCTCGCCTTGCCTTACTATTGGCATATAATTTAACAACGCAAATCTCACCGTCACTCAATTTCAACTTATAACTGGTATTACTTTTTCCCAGGGAAAATCTCTCTGCGGACAAAATCTTGCGTTTTCCGAGATAATCACCCATCAGCTCAGGTTTGAACGGGCAATAAGGATTTCTTCTGTCGTCTTGCATCGCTTTTCTCAGGCACATATTTTCCACGTAACCAGCTATTATCAATATAGCAACGATAGAACGGATACTTGCTCTATCTGGTTTGTCAGTTTGCAATACCTTCCTTATTCAAGAACCTCATAATTGCTTTGCACGAAGCCATTTTCAAATGAAAGCGTCTCAATATGTCTTAATTTTTCATCCTTGGCCAAAGGCCAAAACCAAGGTATACCGCGGCCAATAAAGATCGGTATTTTGGTTGTGGTCACTTCGTTAATCAACTCCGCCGCAAAGGAACCCCTGAATCGTCTTACAGCCACCGATGTACAGGTGTTCCGTCCCACTGTTCTGGCAAATCGTCCGCAATTCCGGTTAGCATGTTGTCTTTATATAAATCTGATAATAAATAAATACCTAACACCTAAGTAACTCCGGACAGCAAACAGCACGACAGAAGGTTTGGCCAGCACCACAGCGACAAACTTTCTGGGGTGGCTATCTGTCACTTGCTTTACGTAACGATTGAATCACTTCAGTCGCTTGAAGATGTCGAATAATATCTTTCTCTCTGTATAGTATTGGACGTAAAGCCTTTTTTTCTGAATAATAGCGCGTTTGATCTTCATAGTAGTCTGACTCCGGATTGGTTGACTGTGAGTAGGACAACAAGCCTCGCGCAACGGGTCCATCATCGTCAAAACCGACGACCATCATCCAACTGGAACCAAAACGAATATGGTATCCCTCGGCAGATAATCCCGAACGCAGGGGGGCACCACTCACCACATCTCTTGCCGGTGTATAGCTATGCTTCGGCGGGTATAGTGTTGTATCTAAACCGTAAGAGTGTGTAGCAAAGACATTAAAACCGCCCTCTACATGATCTCCACCCGGCCAGGGCAGCTTATCCCCGGAGGGACTACCATCAGGTAGTGAACGCTCTACAAACTGTATGTCACCTAATTTCGCATCCAGTGACCAGCCGGCATTGGTAATATTCAGCATAGCATGGGCCAGGATAACAAGCGCAGATCCATCATTTTTTAGTTTATTGGGTGTATTAACCGGATCAGTGTCATCAAAGGCATTTTCAAGATGATATTTCGTATTAAATAGAAAGGCCATTTCCCGTAACAGGTGCCCTGCGATACTGCTCTTATCATGCCGTCCATTCCAGTGCCGTAAGGCCTGGCAACCCGGGCTGACATCGACTGCGAATTGCTCATCAACTATCATCGGGATTGTTCCTTGCGCGGTGCACTGACTCAGAAGATCATCCAGCACCAGTTCGGCAAAATAACTTCGATTGGATAGCAGCGCGGTTTCCAGTTCTGCTAGTGAAAAGCGGTCATTATAACCCGCGGCATCATTGATCATTTTGAGCCCCATACGGGTCCGCAGTGACAACTCGGTTTTCTCTGTGCCAAAGAGCGGCGAAAAACCTACCAATGGCGATAAGGGGTTTGTCAGCCAATGGGAGTCATTGGCATTCTGGGTATAGTCCCGGCGCTGCAGTTTTGGCCGCTTATGATAAGGCACCACACCTTTATAGATAAAGTCGCTGTCATGTCCGGGTAATATCGTCACACCAAATCTTTCCCGGATAAATTTTGTCTCGGTATCGGTTTGTAAAAATGTGATGGCTTTATCAGAAAGGTCTGGCACGGTTGACCCGTCGATGTAAAAGCCGTTTCCTTTCTGGTCGCTATAAAGGATATTTTCATGCATCACACCGCTATATTTTTTAAATGTTTTTTGAAAGGCTTTTAGATCAGAAGCCAGATTCATTTCAAGCCAGTGATCGATGAGGTCCATGTTGGCCAGATTCGCCGGTTTGATGACATAGGCGTGCTCATCATCCCAGCGTATAATGTTGTTCGATTCGACCATCGGTCCGATGTCGGTGTAATAGAGATCCTTTTTCAGCTTAACCAAGTTCGGTCCCATTTTGACTTCAAGGCTAATGGTGCGCTTTTGAATGGGTTTTTCCTTCCCATCCAGCACGTATTTGGTTCGATCACCCCTTGCCAACTGGAGGCGATAGAAAACCGAGCGCTCTGCTGTTGGGGACGTGGCCGTCCACGCAACATGCCGGTTAAAACCAATATGTGTTACGCCAGGATAACCTAGCAACGAACTCCCCATCACATTCAACGCACCTGGAATGATGGAATGAGATTGCCATAAGCGAAGATTGCCAGTAAAAGGAAAGTGTGGATTTGCCAGTAACATACCCCGTTGATTGTCGGTTTTCTTACCCCCCAAGGCCCAGCCATTTGATCCTACACCAGGCTGTCTCATATTAGGGAATGATGCAGTGTTACCAAGATGGGCATAGTCCTGAGGCTTAAATACCGCGTTATGTTGTTTTCTTTTATTTGATAATGCAGCGATGGCTGGACGGGGCAGCCATTCATCGCCATCACCGGGATTAGCAATGGCCAGCAAGTTTTGAAATTCAATCGCCTCCTCAAGCAAGGCAATCGAAAAAACATAGGACACCACATCCTCAGGTTCAATCGCCGTAACCCAAAGCTGATCTGCACACAAGGCCGGTAGTTTCTTTTCCCCTGTTTTGATTTTACTCAAATAAAAGTTATAACCTGCAACGAACCCCTGAATGATTGCCCGCGAATTTTCACTGAATTGCGGCCATTTTTCCTCCGCAAGCTCACGTAAGCGTAATGCCTTGAAGCTAAGATCACTGATTAAGTTTTCAGCATCGTTGGGTTCTTCTTTGTCAGGTCCAAAATACTTTGAACGCTCACCATTTACCCTTATATAGCTATCGGCAAGAATACAGATATTATCCTGGGCCTGTGCATAACCATTGCCAAAGCCTAAGCTCTCCAGATTATTCGCCGTTATATGCGGCACGCCATAATCTGTCCAACGAATATTTGCCTGCAGCTTGCCCTCCGGCGCAAAGGCGATAAGTTTTTTCTTCTGTTGCCCGGGATATACCATTTCTTTATACCCAGAATAAGCCTGGAACGAAATCAGCCCCAGGGTAACCACTAAAATATATAGTATCGTTTTTTTCACAAGAATCTCTCCCGTCATTGATAATATTGCTTATTGTCGTGTTAATAGTTTTCTTAATATGATATCTATTCATGCCACTTCGAAATGACTCTCATATTGTGTGTAACAAGTATCTCATCCGGTTTTACTAATTAGACTTTACCCAGTGCTTCACCATCAACGAGAAATTCGACTACTTTTTCCTGGATCACTGGCGACCGGATCTGCTGGCTGTGTTTGATTCCCCACGTCTTCACCAGTGTTGCTGATGGCCAATAGGCTTTTATTTCATCGCCATCCATGTGATCCACAAACCTATCAGATTTATCATATATCAACAGCAATTGACTTTCAGAGTCACTTGAATAGACACGCCGGGTTATGTCCCCCCACCGGCAGTTAAATTGATCGGCAAGAAAGTTCTTATATCGTTTGATCACTGCATCCGATACCCCCAGTTTTTTTCTGATCAGGTTTATCGGGGGATAGGGTTTTTGCGGTGCAGAAATACAGACATATTTTTTCGCACTCAGATTTTCCAGCTCCCTGGCCGCCATCATACACAAGCCACCGGCAGAGTGACCGACGCAGGCATAGACGTCTTGATCCAAAAACCTCACCAAAGTACCTATATCTTGATAAAAATCTCTAAAATTAATACGCCTACCCGTGGAATCTCCATGCCCAGTGATATCAATGGCAACGGACTGGAAGCCTTTACTTGCTAGCATTGTTGCCAATACGCCCATATGCGCACCGCAACTACCCCAACCATGCACAAGTATGACCAGCGGCCCCTCTCCCCAGCTCCAGGCTGTTTTGCTGTTGTTCGGACCAAACTCGATACGTTTGGCTTGTGACAATATCTCTTTGTCTTGATTTTTTAGGTGAGTTTTCTGGGGAAGTGCTGCTAGAAAGCACGTTAGTGCATAGGCTGCATCTTCAGGTATGACATTGATCATTAATTTTATGACTTTTGTGAGCATCCTAACCCTTTTTTTTTATAACAACTATATCAATTTGATAAATCTTAATTGGATGCAACATTACGTTCACCTTAAAAGGTCATTCTGTATCCAATAGTGGTTAATAAAAAAAACGTAAAGTATTCGGGGCGATCTATCGTCGCTTCTCCGACTGTTGCATTAATATCTGTATTTTTCTTTACTATCACACCTAAATCGATGTTTGGCATCTCAATGAAAAAGTGATCGTAGAGAGTAAATTTCAACCTGAGAGCGCCCCCGATAGTATATGCCTTCACATCATGTTCTTCGTTTGCTTTGGTATCTTTCAGGTACAAGTTGGTGTAACCGATACCAAAACTGGGAATAAATTCTAACCTGAAATTATTTATGTTAATCAAAGGGGACAAATAATAGTCCAAATATAGCCTTTGTATATTAAGCTCACCAATCAAATTTTCTCTATTGCCATTAATACAACAAACTGCTTTTGTATCCCGTAAATGTTCATTACTCAAATCAACTTGGATAGATAGAAAACGCCATCCCCAATTCTCAAAGTCTCTTTTAGTAAATTGCTGGCCAATAAAAAATGTATAGTTAGAACTTCCAAGATCTCTATAGTCATTCTGTTCAAGTTCGGCATGCTCATATCCGATTTCCAGAACTCCGCTATAGCTGTTGTCGGCATAGACTTGTGCACTAAAAAGTAAAGTGATTGCAATGTAAACAGATGCCTTCATATTTCTCTCAGATTCAATTTTTCATATTACAGTTGATTATGCGGTTGGCTCAAATATTGTGATATGCCACCAATTCTCATCCATATTCTCAATTCCGGGGATGGGTGAAAGCGATTTACATCCAGTGAAATAAGAATTTATAACGCCATGTACTAACTACGCTCAGCCATTCTCAGTAATTCCCCCAGGGATAGTCGAAGATGACGGTCAGTTCTTCGCCTTCATCCCCTGTCGCAAAATCCCCCCGGATCACCAGGCCGGAAGCGGTGACCAGGCGCATGCCCAGGCCGTAGGAGTCGCGCCAGATGTCGCCCAGTTCATCCTTTGTGTCGGCCACGCTGCTGGTTTCATAGAAAAAGGCGAGCTGGATACCGGTGCGGATATCCTTGGCAAGGCCGATATTGAAGGGTTGGAACTCTTCGGTCAGGTTCCAGCGAAACTCGGTGCCGTAGAAAATGGCATGGGCGCCTTTGTAGCGACCCAGGGGATAGGAGCGCAGGCGTGAACTGCCACCGATGCTACTCACGGTGCCGTAGCGGTTGTGGGCAATGATGTTGTTGATCGTCTGGGTGCACTGCCTCTGATGCTCGGCCGTCAAGCTGGGATCATCGCAGTCCAGTCCTGTACGGGCCTCGACCAAGGCAAAATCGGTATCCCCGGTGCGGGTGACAAACGCATCGGAACGAAAATAATTGAAGGCCCAGGTGCTGAGCCGGCCGATGGGGATATAGCCGGTCAGGTTATGCTGCTGTTGATAAAACTCTGATGAGTTCGACGGCACCACATCGGCCCACCCTAGGCCAAAATTATAACGTATCCCCTTCCTCGGATCCCGGTGATCATCGGTCCAGTCGAGAGTAATACCTACAAAATAACCAAGAAACCCGTCGGTCTCTCCATCGGTCTCCTGAATGACCTCGCCGTTCTTGTCACGAATACGCGACACGCTGCCTTCGGCTTGTATTGCCCCGGCTGATATCTCCAGCATACGGTCATAAAAGGTGCCGGTTAACTGGGCAGCGGCAGCACGATTGTCTTGCAGGTCCACCAGGATGTAATCATCTTTACTGCTCGTCATGCCACGGCTGGCGTAATTGGTTATCTGTAGCTTGTCTGTTTTTGACACAACGACATCGGCGATCAATCGCTCATTGATCAGGTGCATGTCCACGATACCCGCCCCGATCCCCTCGACATCACCGGTAGCAATAACACCAAAATAGTCGGTATAGCTGTCATGTGCGTTACTGACGAGTACGCCCACGAGGAGACCTTCCCCTATCCCCGGCAGACTATAGGGCAAAGGGATAATATAATGGCCCGGCTCCTTGGCAAACTGGTCACGCCGCCGTTCCATGGCGTTCGCCTGGCTGAGAAAAGAGATAAACAGGATGGTTTGTAAAACAATAATTAACGCTTTATGTAAATCAGACATCTATTTCACTCCGTTGAGTTAATTTGCTAGTAAGCATTTTTCCTTGCTGAATAATTTGTAATTTTCTGCACCTGCTAAATTTAATATTCTGTGGTATACGTATTTTTATTCATCGATCATCATTGTCACTCCTTTGTGCAACATGGATTTGACGTTTGCGTGTACAAATCCAAGCCGGTCCTGCCATGTCCGTGGATTAATGATTTTGCGTTCCATCGGCATCCCCTTTTACACTTCAATTTCTACCATGCTGCAACTTCTTGTATATCCCAATGTTCTTTTGATTGTAGGAAATACTTTAGCTGTAGCAATACACAAACCAAACTCTAATAAAGCCCCTTTGTCATACCGGGTTGCTATTCTATCTACTAATTCGAGATCAATAATATCATTAGATGCAACATGTCTTGCATAGTCATAGACATCTTTCAGAGCATCTGGCAACGTGCTGCCACCCTTGATAGCTGCCTCAATAAGCGGTTTGGCAACACCACTTTCGAGCGCCATGCGCACATTGAGCTGTAAGCAATCACCGCAATCTTCAATCTGCATTGCAGCTAATTTTACTATCCAATAGTCTTCGGCAGTCAGCTTTTCCCTGTGACTTGAAAGAGGCAAGAAATTGGCGAACTTAGCAAAACCTTCCGATGATGATTCAAGCAATTCTCGCATGTATGTACTGTCATAATTATAGTGATTCTCAAAATCATCAATCATTTGACGGTATTCAGTAGTATTCATGTGTAAAACCTTCTATATCAGTAAATATGTATTGTTAAGACGAATTGGCAATGAAAAGTGTGACTATTGTTTATTTTTTATGAAAAACATTATGTTTTTCTATTCTATAGCAGGCACGTCCTGTTCCCGTGGGATAACATTCATGCTCGGTGATAGGTGCCCCACCGTCAGCAAGTAGCTCCGTACGCTTCAGTGCATGCAGACCCCGGACGAACGCCCCAGAAATTTTCCCCAACACACCAAACCACCTCAGAACTGGCAACACCAGTCTTGCCTACCCGGGCCGCTTCAATGGCCTTGTCATTGCCATAAATGATTCTCACACTCTTGTGATCCGGGCGATGGGACATTGAAATCACCCGTCAGTCCTGGTATCCAGCCGGGAAATTGTATGTTTTCTCCCCTAAATAAACATCGCATGTCGAGGATCTAAATTTTATTAATAGCAACCTGAAAATGATTGAAAAAAATCGACAGTTTGGGGATTATTCAAAATCCCCATATACATCAATTGATATATCACGTTGCTTGGCATAGCCTCCTGGTGTTGCTCCAATATATAGATAGCACCAGGTGGGCACATATAGCCCATCTAGCTAACAACCTGTGCGGCCGATTATTCCATCATGGAGTAAAAACATTTATGCCAAAACCGCTACGGCAAAACCCACTAGGTTCACTGCAATTATCGGGAAGGACAACCAGAATTTGCATCATTTTCTGTTAATGTTCTATCATGTATTGAATACATATCTCTCCGCCTCACAACTACTCACGAGTCATAAAGCAGGAGATATGTTAGAGATTGGTTACAGCATTTGATATAGGGAATTGGTATAGTGATTCATACGAAAGTACCAATACTGTTACCCGGATAAAACCATACACAATGCAGTATACTTTCAAGTAGTTCATAGACAACTATTTCAAAAGGACGTTTTGTGAAGTATTTACTCGCTGATGATCATGCTCTATTTCGCAATGGCGTCAAGTGCCTCCTTACCGAAATGGACCCGAAGGCACAAATTATGGAGGCATCAAGATCAAAAGAGGCGATTGCGATCGCAGCAAAAACGCCTGATCTGAACCTTGTATTATTGGACTTATGCATGCCTGATCTGGATGGTATCAGTGCGATGCAGAAAATCCTTTCGACAACCCCTACGTCTTTGGTGGTTATCTTAACGGCATCAGAACGTTTTTCTGACATGCAACTCGCCTTGCACACCGGTGCGGTGGGTTATATTCCCAAGAATTTAGCGCCAAACATTACGATGAGTGCATTACAGCTCGTGTTGTCGGGTGGGGTATATATGCCACCGACATTAATTTCGGATGCTGGCCACACGGCTGCCGTCGGAAAAACCAGAATCAAGTTAACACCAATGCAAACAGAAGTCCTTAAACTGATTATCGATGGCCAGACAAATAAACAGATTGCAACCATATTGAACGTAACAGAATCCACTATTAAAACGCATGCGTCGAATATATTAACGATCTTAAATGTCAAAAATCGTACTCAGGCCGCCTTGATTGCACAGAAACTTTATCTGGATATCGACACGTAATAATAGGTTACCGACTTCCTAGGTGAGATTAGCCCTCTTGTAATACCACATGCCTTATGAAAGCCAATATTTGCGCGGGCAGTACTGGCTTATGCAATAAAGCATGTCCACTCGCTTGTGCTTCACGCAACCGCCCTGGTGCTGTATCGCCTGTAATGATCAGGGCAGGAATTACCATGCCTACCTCATCCCAAATCGCCTGTATCGCCTGGATACCTGTTTTTTCCTCTTGCAATCGGTAATCCGTGATGATTACTTTCGGTCTACAGTTTTCTTGTTTGAGTTTATATATGGCCTCTTCTTCTGATGCTGCGACTAATACACTGCAACCCCATTCCTCCAAAGATTGTTTCATACCTTCACGAATTTGAACTTCATCATCAATGAGTATAATAGGTACATTAGTGAGTGAGATGTTTGCTGGAATAACCTGTTCAGTAGAACCCTCTTCTATTTTATTTTTATCACCTAATGGGACTATCACCGAAATAATTGTGCCATGCCCAGGTTCAGATTCGATCTCTATCGAATGATTTAATAAATTAGCCAACCTTTTAACTATTGCCAAGCCCAAACCGAGTCCTTTGGTACGATCGCGCTCAGGATTACCCAGTTGGTAAAATTCCTGAAATATTTCCTGTTGTTTATCTTTTGGGATACCGGTTCCTGTGTCGATAATACTTAGCTTTACCATATCGCCATCTGTTTCAGTCACCTTTAAAGTCACGCCGCCTTGTTCAGTATATCGAATCGAATTACTCAAGAGGTTTCTTAAAATCAGCTCTAATAATGCTGAGTCACTCTGGATAACAACTGCTGCTGAAACACAGTCAAAGGCCAGATTTTTTTCTTTTGCCTCGGGCGCCAACTCTGAGACCAGACGCATTAGTGTATTTTCAAAATAAAAATGCTCAATCTTTTTTTCCACCACGCCGGCATCAAGCCTGGATACATCTAACAGCGTATTTAGCAAATTACGTAATGCATCAACAGAATGAATAATATTATTGAATAGATGTTTTTGTGCCTCGCTATCAAGTTTTTTTTCAAGTAAACTGGTAAATAACCCCATCGCATGCAGTGGTTGTCGCAAATCGTGGCTAGCGGCCGCAAGAAATTTTGATTTTGCAATATTTGCCTCTTCTGCCAGTTCTTTTTGTTCCTGAAATTTTCTGTACAAATCATAGTTTTCGATTTGTAGAACAATCGTTTCTAGAACAGACTTATTTAGACTCTTGGAGAACCTCAGCAATACCAACATGTAGATTAATAAAAGAATAGCCAGACCAATATATTCAGTAGTCCCTACCAAGTAAATGCGTAGAGCAGAAAGACCAAGAATGGGGACAGTTAATGAATAGGCACTCATTGGCCAGTAAGCATTCATGATGATTGCAGTTACTGGAAGCCCAACAACAAAAACCAGAAGAAATGTTTGAATACCGAAAGAATCCGGTGAAAATAATATCATCACTATAACGCCATCAAGCAGCCCTATCGCTAGGGCTGTGAGAGCATAATAATTTCCCCAATGCTGCGGTTTTTGAATCGTTGAGCGCTTTTTTGTATAGGATAAAAAAAGCATGTATCGGATCAAATTAATTGCTACGCCAACCGCTGCCCAAACTGATAGGATGATATGGTTAGCCATTGACCACAGTATAACGGGCGGTAAAACGTGGGCTATTATTGATCCCACTGTCGAAGTTGGCATATTTTTATACAAATAATCAACCGCTTTGTCATAGATTCTCTTGTCCATGACTTTTTGATCATCAATTTCAATTTTTTCACCCATAAAATAAGTTCCTATATTACGTGAATCTGTCAACATCGCTCTTCGTTTCGTCGCTAGTGATTTTCGGCGTTATGTTAATTTATTCGAGTAATTAGTAATAAAGATAGCATGTATACTTATTAGTAGAATTTCAATGCTAGATCAAAACAATATATCTGATTCAATATGCTAATAAATTATTGACACTATTACGCGGGTAATCGTAATTATTTTTTCCATATCATTCTTTGTTGTTGCTATTATTTTGTGTTAGATATCCCTCGACGAAGAACAAGTTTGGATTGGCCCGTCACCAAGGGAGTCGTTACAAAAACCAAGATAACTGATCGTCATGAAAAACATGACGTAGCTGTTTTACACTGTAATTCTATGAAAGACCACGAGTATTTTACTAGCAGATGTAAGGTTGATTCTTACTCTTGCTATTATGTGCTACCATAGAAGGGGAAAAGCTATATTTCAAAAAGTATACAGTAGGTTCAATTATCGAAGTATATTATGACCCGAGCAACCCTGCCTATGGAGCTCGGGAGCATAGTTTTTCTTTTTGAAAAAATAGCTAACTTGTAGTTAATTATTTTTCAAATATTGGTAGTATTTTGCCACGTCACCGTAGAGCATTTTCCGCCACAACAACCACCGCATCCCGTATCACATATCGCGTATGGTGGTAGTCACGAATAAGAGCGATTTGACCGTCGACCCATTCGATGAGGATGAAGAAAACGGGTTGGCTGGATGGATGGATGATCCGTATCAAATACCAGGATTGCGGGCCGGTCTTCGACAAAACCTTTTGTAAAACGCCAGTTGAACATCTGACTGTAGCGGTGATAGTAATTTCCCACTTGTGTGGGACCACGGCCTTTCGCCCAGCCGATGAGATCCAGCCGCACATCGTCGGCTAACATGGCCCGTAAGGCGTCGAAATCCCGGGCATTGAACCGATCGATATAGTTTGCCAGCAATTCCGCTTCACCTGCCTCAATGGTTAAAGGTATCCTGTCCTCGGCAGTACTGTCCGCCAGCTCACGCAGCCGTGTGCGGCCGCGATGCAAGGCGGCCTTGATGGCGCTCACGCTTGTATCGAGCAGCTCGGATATCTCGATCAATGAGTAGCCCAGCACGTCTTTCAGTATGACGCAACTGCGCTGCAATGGCGCCAGTTTGATAAACAGTGACAGCGCCATAGCAGCGGCTTCCTCCCTATCCAGTGGATTGGCGCTGACGGTCGCAGGCCGCTTGGTGTGTCCTGATAGCCTGACTCGTCGACCCGGCTTACATTGCCCCCTTCGACAGATTCGATGCCGATTTCAACGATTGTTGCATAGCTGGGGTTATCCGGCCGCCACTGAAAGACAAACCGGTCCGGGCGGCTGGCCTCAAGAATCATGCCGCCAGCTTCACCTGTAAAGCGATCCGGCCCGAACGCCTGCCAGCGAAAACAGATCTCGCCCCCCACCCCAGAGTTCGAGGGTGGTCCCGGTGGTAAACCAGGCATCCAGTCCCTCGGCCGTGGCGATAGCATCGAATACACGCTCGGGATCGGCGCGCACCAACGTGGCGCACTGTATTTTGTAGGTTAACTATGGTGATTCAGGTTTGATCTGATAGATAGTGTCCGATCACCAATTTTCGGATTCGGGCATTCTCGGTATGGCTCATGTTTCGATGTTGTTGATAGCGCCACGCTCCCCAGAGGTACGATCGAGCCTGACCCTATATCGATATGACCGGTACTCAACACATCAGAGGGCACGAATCTTCACATCAGGCTTGACTAATCCGGGAAAATGTTATATTTAACCTATTAGTTAATTAACTCATTGGTTAAATTATGTCGCCGGAACAACTGAATGCCACCTTCGCCGCCCTGGCTGACCCCACGCGGCGGGCCATCCTGGAACGCCTCGCCCGGGGAGAGGCCTCGGCGGGGGAACTTGCCGAGCCCTTTGGCATCTCCAAGCCCGCCATCAGTAAGCATTTGAAAGTGCTGGAGAAAGCCAGGCTGATCGTGCGCAAGAAAGAGGCACAATGGCGCCGTTGCGAGCTGCAAGCCGAACCGCTCAAGGCCGCCTCTGATTGGATTGCCCAGTACCAGCGCTTCTGGGAAGGCCAGCTTGCGACGCTGGCCAAATATCTGAATAAGACAAAGCAGGACACCCCGAAATGAGTCGGGTCGCCGATCAACCCCCGGACCGCATCCTATATGGGACAGGCACCGTCTTAGCTTAAGTCACATACAAATAGTATGCGCAGCCAACGTCTAGCAATGGAGAACAAAAATGGAATACATACCACACCCTACAAATACAGCCACCACACGTTTTGCTCAAGGGACCGTCCGTTGGCGCTGGGGGGTGATCGCCCTGAGCCTGCTCGCGGTTTTCGCGGTGGCCAACGGCGGGCGGCTGCTCGGCTTTAACACGGATTACCGGATATTTTTCAGCAAGGAGAATCCACAACTACTGGCCTTTGAACGCCTGGAAAAGATCTACACCACCGATGACAATGTGCTTTTTGTGCTGGCGCCCAAGGACGGCAATGTCTTTAGCCGTGACACCTTAACGGCAGTGGAACAAGTCACCAAGGCGGCGTGGCAGGTGCCTTATTCCACACGCGTCGATTCCATCAGCAACTTTCAATACAGCTATGCCGATGGTAATGATGTGTTGGTGGTGCGTGACCTGTTTGAAAATGCGGCTGCATTGTCCAGCGAGGAGCGCGAACACATTCGGGATGTTGCCCTCAACGAACCCTTGTTGGCCAATCGTCTGGTTTCGCAGCAGGGCCACGTTACCGGTATCAACATCACGGTCCAATTACCCGGCAAAGACGCCAACGCCGAGGTGCCGGAACTGGTGAACTATGTGAAAGCCATGGCTGAGAAGATCCGGGCAGACTATCCACAACTTGAGCTGCACATGACCGGCACCATGCTGCTCAACGGCGCATTCATTGAGGCATCGCAACGCGATTCCGCCACACTCGTGCCATTGACCTTTGTGGTTATCCTGGTCGGAATTACCTTGTTGCTGCGAGGCTGGACCGGGACATTTGGTACATTCTGGGTGATCCTGTTTTCGATCGCTACGGCAATCGGCGCGGCCGGATGGTTGGGTCTTGATTTGAACGCCATCAGTGCCGCCGCGCCCACCATCATTATGACCCTGGCGGTGGCCAATGCGGTCCATATTTTGGTTGGCATTTTTCATACCATGCGACATGGCGCTAGCAAGCATGAGGCCATCGTGGAAAGCCTGCGGGTCAATATGCAGCCGGTATTTTTGACCAGCCTGACCACGGCAGTCGGTTTCTTGAGTATGAATTTCAGTGATTCGCCACCGTTTCACGACCTGGGGAATATCGTTGCGATGGGCATGGGCGCGACATTCCTGTTAGCAGTGACGTTTTTACCCGCCCTCATGGCCGTCTTGCCGATCCGTCCGCCTAAGCCTCAAGCGGATAAAAATACACTCATGGATCGTTTTGCCGAATTTGTTATTCGACGGCGCTCACCCTTGTTATGGGGTATGGCCGCGTTGGTGATCCTGCTCGCGAGCTTTGTACCGCGTAACGAATTAGGCGAAAACTTTATTGAATACTTCGATCACAGTATCGCCTTTCGTGTCGATTCCGATTTTATCTCAGGCAATCTCGGCGGGATCTTTCGTATCGATTATTCCTTGCAAGCCGGTGAAAGCAGTGGTGTCTCCAATCCGGCGTTTCAGGACAAGGTCGAGGCCTTTGCCAACTGGTATCGTCAACAACCGGAGGTCATTCACGTCAGCACCTTTACCGATATCATGAAGCGCCTGAATAAAAATATGCACGCCGACAAGCCTGCGTATTACTCATTGCCGGACGAGCGGAATCTGGCCGCACAATACCTGTTGCTGTATGAGATGTCATTACCCTATGGCCTGGATCTCAATAACCAGATCAATGTGGACAAATCGGCAACCCGCATGAGTGTGACATTAAAAAATAGTCACACGACGGTCGTTATCGCCCTTGAGGAACGGGCACAAGCCTGGCTAATGCAAAATACACCCGCCATACGCGGCGATGGTTCCAGTTCAACCATTATGTTTTCGCACATCACTGAACGGAACATCAAAGGCATGATCATCGGCACCACGCTTGCTCTCATATTGATCTCCTTCATCCTGGTGGTGGCGCTGCGTTCCTTCCGGATCGGCACCTTGAGCTTGATACCCAACCTGGTGCCGGCGGCCATGGGCTTTGGCCTATGGGGTCTGCTGGTCGGTGAAATCAACATGGCGCTGGCAATGGTAACAGGTATGACCCTGGGGATCGTGGTCGACGATACAGTGCACTTCTTGAGTAAATATCTACGCGCTCGCCGGGAAAAGGGCCTGGATACGGAACAAGCCGTGCGTTATGCGTTTTTGACAGTGGGTTCGGCATTAGTGGTCACCTCGGTCGTGCTGGTCGCCGGCTTTGCAGTGCTGGCCATGTCGAGCTTTAAAATGAACTCTGATATGGGTCTGCTGACTGCGATCATTATTATTCTTGCCTTGGCGGCCGACTTTTTATTCCTGCCGGCATTATTAATGAAACTGGATGCCAAACGAAAATCAGTTGCTACAAGCACTGAACTCGCACCTGAAACCATTGTGTAAAAGGAAGGAGATACAGCATGCATATGAAACGAATAGGTCTCGCCCTGATCGGTTTGTTACCGCTGAATGGGCTTATCGCCGAAGGTGTCGATGAGAAAGGACTCAGCATTGCACAAGAAATCGACCGCCGTGACAGTGGCTGGAAAGATTCCAGCGCGTTGTTAGAAATGACCTTACGTAATCGGCAAGGTGAGAAAAGTGTCCGCAGCTTGCGCATCAAAACCCTGGAAGTTAGTCAGGATGGCGACAAAAGTCTGACTGTGTTCGATAATCCCCGCGATGTGCAAGGCACCGCCTTTTTAACCTTCTCCCATACTGTAAAACCGGACGACCAGTGGCTTTATCTGCCTGCCCTCAGGCGGGTCAAGCGCATCGCCTCGGCCAACAAATCCGGCCCTTTCATGGGCAGTCAGTTTGCCTATGAAGACCTGGCTTCTTTCGAGGTGGCTAAATACAGTTACAAATACATCGGTGAAGAGACCCTGGGCAGTCAAGCGGTCTTTATCATTGAGAGTAAACCGTTATATCGCTACACTGGTTATACACGCCTGATGACCTGGGTCGATAAACAACGCTACATACCTTTAAAAATTGAATACTATGATCGGAAAAATACCCTATTAAAAACCTTGTCGTTCAATGAGTATAAACAGTATCTGGATCAGTATTGGCGTGCACATGAACAGATCATGCAAAATCATCAAAATGGTAAAACAACCTCACTCACGCTCAATGACTACCAGTTTCGTGCCGGTCTTAATCAGCGAGACTTCAATCACAACAGCCTGAAGCGTGCTCGTTAATTAAATGTCGGCATTACCTGTAATATTAATTCGACGAAACATTGCGACCTAACGCCGCAATCACGCGCTTGTCGCGTGAATTGCTTGGTTAGGTGAAGACCTGAAGTTAATAATTTTACAATTCATTACTGGTTTTTACGTGTATTCTAGCCTTTGGATGAGCTAAATTAGCTAGGATCTTGTTGTGGTGGTCAATTATTGTTTCTGCTGGGAGATGGGAATCCCCAGTGGTATGCCCATCACTGACCAATGTTATTGAGTAACCTCGACTAAGTGCTGCCCGACATGTAGTGTCTACGCAGAATTCAGTCTGAAGCCCCGTAACAAAGAGGTGTTCAACATTATTTTCCTTGAGCAGCTTATCTAAATGAGTTTCGTAAAATGCGTCAGATGCCTCTTTCTCTATCATCAGGTCGCT
>Ga0209633_10002807_pt1 | contig 16507 bp, 14 predicted proteins | sample Cruoilmetagenom1_FD_187290 | JGI IMG/M metagenome (GOLD analysis project Ga0209633, IMG submission 187290) | Oil polluted marine microbial communities from Coal Oil Point, Santa Barbara, California, USA - Sample 1 (SPAdes) (version 2) | ecosystem: Environmental > Aquatic > Marine > Oil seeps ... | reverse complement strand
CCGACAGTGCTGCCAGCGCTGCTCGTCGAATCAGCTTCTGCATCTCCCCCAGCCCTTGCATCGGATTCTGCACTGCTGTTCGGCCTTCCGACAGTGCTGCCAGCGCTGCTCGTCGAATCAGCCTCCGCATCTCTTCCCGCCTGGGCACCGGATTCTGCATTGCTGTCCGCTCCCCCGGAGCCAGTGCCAGCGCTACTTTGTGAGTCGACATTTGCCTTCCTACCTGCTTCGGTGTAACTGGCGCCACCGCCTTCCGCATTGTTTAGAAAGCTCTTAGCATCGGTATCAGATGAAGCATTGACATCTTCTCCAGTGATATAGATAAAGCCTCCTGAAACCGCTATAGCTACGCAGATCCCTAGGGCGAGGATCACGGCCCATTTTTTCATTTATCACCTCCTTTCTCTTCTGTCTTTCTTTGTTCGTCCCAAGAGTCGGTCTCTACTTAGAGGTCATACTCTTTCTGTCGAAAAAGGTGCTTAGGACCTTTTCGTTTATTTTATATATCCCACTTTACTTTTAATTCTACCTTAGGACTAATTCGTTATAGTATCTTGCTAATTAAAACTTTCCTCTTCGAATCCGCTTTTAGACGAAGAATGCCCACCTATTTGCCGATCATATTTAAGTAAAGGATCCTTTGGTAGTGTGATCGCCTATAAATTAAGTATTTCTTAAATTAAAAATGTTTATTATTTTACTTAAAAATATCTCAAGATTATGCCTTATTACACAAAGATAGATAAGGACTTGTCCGGATCAAGTAATAAGAACTACTTCGTTGCCTTGTTATGGTTGTGATCCCCCGGTTATCGATCATACATCAAATTTAAGAAAAATTATGTAGGAAGATAAACTCAGATGTCGGAGGGGTTGGAGTTAAAGCTTTAAAGTATAAGTTTATCTCTAGATCCAAAAAGCCGCCGTAGCTTAGTTGGTAGAGCACTCGGCTGTTAACCGAACGGTCACCGGTTCGAGTCCGGTCGGCGGCGTCCTTTTGATAGTTGTAAATAGACCTACTTCACTATAATGGTGTTAACTTCGTGGTTTCTCAAGGCGAGCTTTCTCAAGAGGTCTATGTTTGAGCCAGCCTTCCCTATCGCCCTCCCCTTATCCCGTGGGTCCACCCAGACATTTCCAATCTTCTTTTTGCTTCCGTCCTCTCCAGTCTTCTCGCTTATTTCCACTCTGGTAACTCCATAATTATAAAAGAGGTTTTTCAAGAACTGGACTGTATCGGGGGAATATTCAATCACCTCGACATTTTTGTTGAGCGTGTTTCGTACCTTCCCCACGTTCGACCCTTTTTTTCCGATAGCTATGCGGGCGAAACCAACATCTACAAGGAACATCACTTTATCCTCGCCCTCTATGCAGTCCCTTGCTCTTACTCCAGTGAATTTCTCAAATAGCGAAATCGATTGGAGGTCTTTTAGGCAGAGCCTTATCTCCCCCATCTAACCACCTTTCACCAGATTCATTATGTCACTGTCACCCTCATCGATTATGGCCAGTGCCGAGACTGTGAACGGTTTTTTACAAAGCCTGCCCAACTCCTTGCTGGTCAGATCGAGATGATACAACTTGCACTCTTCATCGCCCGATAGCATGGGCTTGGTATAGTCCTTCGAGTAGATCAAAAGTTTGGCTCTGCCCTCTTCCAACGCCCTGGTCGCTCTGTTAGCACCAAGTTCGACCTTCCCACTGTGTAAGGCTTTTATCAAAGATCTCTCCAGGCCCATTATCAGTCACTCCACTTCATCGTCAGTGAGACCTTCCCGGTCCCAACCGCAATGGGTTGGCCCGTTATTATGTTTTCGACTACTCCATCTAGATGGTCGACCTCCCCCCTCATTGCGCCGTCTAAGAGGTGGTTAACGGTTATCTCAAAAGCAGCTCTAGCTAATAGGCTAGCTTTTTCGCCTGAGATCCCATGTCTTCCTATCGCCTTAAGACCCCCGTCTTTTGTCATGAGATCGGCTATCAACATCACGTGTCTGACGTCAACGTCGAGGTGTTGCTCCTCCAGGGTGGAAACGGTTTCCCTTATTATCGCGTTTCTCGTGGCTTCTATACCAAGAACTTTTGGAATCTCATATATGTCATTCGTGGTGCTTCTTGAGGCGTCTACTCCTTCAAGCTCCAGAACAGGTGCAAGGTTGGAGCCTTCAGTTATTATGACATACTCGCCCCTCTCCCTTCTCACTATAGCCCTCTTTATCTCGGGTGTTCCCTTCACCCTCATGTCTTTAATGGAGAAGAAAAGCTTTTGAAGCTGACGGTAATTCTTCTCTATGGGAGATATAACAATGGTTTCCCCCATATCATTAACTTCGCAGTTTTTCTGGGAGGATAGTTTATCGACAAGCTCTTCGCCCGTCACTCTCCTACTCTCTAAAGCCCTCTCATCTACCTCCAGAATCATGCTCTTGCCTTCAAGATCTACCCTCATCTCGCAAAGGTCTAAGAGTTTAGTCGTGGAGATTTCGATAGCGAGTTTCTTAGCAAACTCGAGATTTTGGTCGTAGCCCTCTTTTAGGTATATAGTCATTAGTGGTGTGCTGGGCTCGGTCCTGGCATCCATTATCTCAATAAGCCTCGGTAAACCCAGGGTAACACTCGTCTCTGCTACCCCTGCATAGTGGAACGTTCGCATCGTCATCTGAGTTCCTGGTTCGCCCATTGACTGTGCTGCCACTGTTCCGACCGGCTCATTGGGGTCCACCGTGATCTGTTTATATAGCGCTAACAGCTCATCAATGGCCCTTTTTAGTTCCATCTCTGAGATCTCGATATTCCGGATCTTCTCGATGAGTAGCACCCGCAGATTTTGTGGAAGGCGGTACCCTACGAGTAGGTCTGATAACTCCTTTTCACCCAAACTTCTCCTCCCCAGGGAGGTGGCTATCTCGTTTGGTATTCCCAGATCCTGTAGCTCATCAACACTCGCTTTGATCACATCATCCACCGTTCTGAAACCGGCGTTATACAGAACCTCCGCCCTGTGCTCTCCTATGCCGGGCAAAGAGGATATGGATCTAATCGAACCCTTTTTACTCTCCACCCCAACTCCACCCAGGTCTAGATCTTGATTTTCAGACATCGCCATGATCAACCCCCAGTGACATGCGCCAATATCTCATCGATTTTGCCCTCCCAATCCGTCTTCCCTTTGGTCGGATCTATACCATCTTCCCCATATCTGAATTGTATGATATTGCCTGCCGAATCTTTTACACTCAGGTCCTGGTCCACCGACAGATCTATCATAGCATTTATCAGCCTTCTTTGGAGATAACCGGAGTGTGAAGTCCTTACTGCAGTATCAACAAGGCCCTCTCTTCCTCCCATTGAGTGAAAGAAGTATTCCGTTAGGTTCATCCCCTCTTTGAAACTCGCTCTCACGAATCCTTTGGCCTTGGATCCGAGGTCATCTTTCTTGAAATGTGATAGGGTCCTCCCGTGGTATCCTCTCGATATCCTCTCACCCCTGACCGCCTGCTGTCCGACGATCGCTGCCATTTGAGTCAAGTTTAGCGGAGATCCTCTAGCTCCAGATGAGGCCATGATGACTGCTGTGTTGTCGAGCCCTAACTCCTCGCCCGTTATCTCTCCAGCTCTGTCTCTTGCCCTTCCCAAGATCTTCATAGCATCCATCTCTAGGGTCTCCAGGATGGTCCTACCTGGAAGTGGCTCGAGCTCGTTCGATTTATAGGCTCTCACAACCTCCTGCAACCGTTCTTCTGATTCAGTTAAGAGCCCCTCTATCTGGGCACTGGTCTCTTCGAGGATGTCGTAGTCATCTAATCCTATCCCAAAACCCCTTATCATAATGGCGGAAACGATCAATTTGCTCACTGTGTCCAGGAATTCTCTACCCGCGTCTTTCCCATAATCTCTGGTTATCTTATCGATGAGCGCGCCCTTGAAGACCCCAATAGCTTTCTCATCTATAGTACCATGCATCAATTTGCCATCTTTGATCATTACGTAGGCATCGATATCGCAATTCTCTTTCTTGCACTCTTTGCAATTATTGCATATAGATGCCTTAAACTCCATGTTAAGATCCTCTGGTAATAAAAGACTGAAGAGCTCCTTCCCGGACAAGCACTTCTTGCCATCTATGATTTTTGGCTCTGGTAGCTTACCTCTATATCCCATATCTCCAAGCATCGTGCTGCATTCTTCCAGATCAAAGTAGACCTCGCCCCTCGTCAGGAGATAGGCACCAGATATTTGGTCGTGGAGACATCCTATCACGGGCCCACCAAAACGGGGGGATATTATGTTCTCCTGGACCATCATCAATATCTTGGCCTCGGCTATGGCCTCCGCGGATTGGGGAACATGAAGGTTCATCTCATCCCCATCGAAATCCGCGTTGTAGGGTGGACAGACCGTCAGATTAAGCCTGAATGTGTGATATGGCAGTACCTTCACCCTATGGGCCATCATGCTCATTCGGTGCAAAGAGGGCTGTCTATTAAATATGACTATGTCCCCGTCGATCAGGTGCCTCTCTACAGTAAAGCCTTGAGCTAACCTCTCGGCCAACTGTTCTTTGTTTTTCTCGGAGATCTTTAACCTCGCCCCATCTGGCCTAACTATATAGTTAGCTCCAGGATGATCGTTGGGCCCATTCCTGACAATCTCTTTTAACATCTCCATGTTGTACTCGTTTACCGCATTCGAGACGGTCAGAATCTTTGCCGCATCGATTGGAATGCCCACCTCGTTTATCGATATGTTGGGATCAGGGGTTATCACGGTTCTTGCAGAATAATCCACCCTCTTTCCGGACAGATTTGATCTAAAACGCCCTTCCTTGCCCCGTAACCTTTGGGCCAACGTCTTTAATTGCCTACCAGATCTATGCCTCGCGGGCGGAATACCGGGTGCTTGATTATCCAGATAGGTAGTTATGTGATACTGCAGCAGATCCCACAGATCTTCGACTATTAATTGGGGCGCTCCTACGTCCCGGTTTTCTCTTAATCTTCTGTTTATCCTCAATATATCTGCCAATTTGTGGGTTAAATCGTCCTCGGATCTCTCTCCCGTTTCAAGGGTTATCGAGGGTCTAACGGCGACTGGGGGCACGGGCAGCACGGTCAAAACCATCCACTCCGGCCTAGTAGCTTTTGGGTCTATCCCAAAGTGTGTCAGATCTTCATCAGAAATCTGCTCCAGTCTCTGCCTTATCTCCACCGGGGTTAGCCTCTGACCCCCTTCTCTGAATGTAGTCGGTTTATCCAGAATTATCGGTCGTTGCTCCTCGCCGCAGTGTGGGCAGATCGACTTGGAGGAAGCAGTCTTAATTATTGCTTTTTTCCCTTTGGGGTTGGAGATCTCCTCTTTGGTGAGGAGCATCATATTGCACTTCCTGCAGGTACCACTTAACAGATCTTTTAGGATCTTGGTATAACCCACGTGGATCACAGGCATTGCCATGTCTATGTGTCCGAAGTGTCCTGGGCACTCACTGACCCTTCTGCCGCATGTCTTACATCTAAGGCTGGGCTCCATAACGCCCAACCTGGCATCCATAAGCCCCATATCTATCGGAAAACCGTCCTCACCATATGTATCTGGGGTTATTATGCTCGTGACCGACATCTTCCTTATCTCAGTTGGCGATAACAACCCGAAAGCTATATTATCTATCTTCTTGTTCATCCTGTCTAGCATCTATACCACCTTACTTTATGTCACCAAGTCTAAGTCTGGGAGCTATCACCATCGATTTAAGCTCGTCGATGAGGAGCTTGAAAGCGTAGCTTATTTCGACTGGATAGACCTTAGCGTCCTCTCCGCATAATGGGCACCTGGTGACACCCCTCCTGTCCTCCATTGCCACATGCCCGCACCGATCGCAAACCATGAGTGTCCACTTATCAGATTGGTCAAGCAGTCTATCCTTAGCCACCATGGATGCGCCATGTGCTATGAGACAGTCTCTCTCCATCTCTCCGAATCTGAGACCCCCTTCTCTAGCCCTGCCCTTCGTGGGTTGTCTCGTCAAAACCTGAACTGGCCCTCTGGATCTTGCATGGAACTTGCCGGCGACCATATGATGGAGCTTCAGGGTGTATATCACTCCTATAAATATGCCAACGGGGACGGGCCTACCGGTCTTCCCATCGTATATGATCTCCCTTCCAGTGTATTTGAAACCGTTCTCGACAAGTGCTCTTCTAAGAGATTCCTCGTCTTCTCCGCTGAAGGGCGTACCTTCTACCGCTCTCCCTTCTATTGCTCCTACCTTCCCCCCTATCATCTCGAGCATGTGTCCGAAGGTCATTCGCGATGGTATGGCATGGGGATTCAGAATCATGTCTGGCACTATGCCATCTTCTGTGAAGGGCATGTCCTCTTGTGGCGCTATGATTCCTATAACCCCTTTCTGCCCATGCCTGCTTGCAAATTTGTCTCCGAGCTCTGGTATTCGTTCAGATCTTATCTTGACCTTAGTTATGAGGGAGCCGTTCTCCGATTCGCTTATCATCACGCTATCGACTATGCCATCCTCCTCGTGCCTAGACGTTATGCTGGCCTCTCTCCTCTTCTGTGTGCCCAGGAATTCAGTCGGTTCCTCAAGGAATCTGGGTGGCGAGCTTTTTCCTATTATCGCTCCTCCCCCCTTTACAAAGGTCTCGGGGAATATCAAACCGTCTTCGTCCAGATCCTTGTACTCAGATCTATCTAGCACTCCAGTGACTTCAGGAGGTGGAATCTCAAACCTATCTTCCTGCCCACCGGGATAACGCTGCTCCTCGGCTTCATAAGTTCTAAAGAAGGTAGATCTTGATAGACCTCTCTCTATCGAGCTCTTGTTGAAGACCACCGCATCTTCCATGTTGTACCCCCAGAATGGTAGCATGGCGACAACGAAGTTCTGGCCCGAGATCCTATTCTCTAATCCCCCTAGCTCCAATCCGAGGGTCTTGACTATGGGGGTTTGTGGGTAGTGCAGCATGTGCCCCCTTGTGTCAGGCCTTATCTTGTAGTTAGCATCCCCTATTCCCAGAGACTGCTTGATCATCGTGGACCCCATGGTTATCCTAGGGCTTGAATTGTACTCCGGAAATGGGATATGAATTGAGGCTATGCCCAAGATGGCGGCTGGATCCACCTCCAGATGGGTGTGTTCCTCCATTACGTCTTCTGGGTACGGAGCGACCAGTAAATCCTCCTCCTCACCAGCATCTACGTATTCAATTATCCCATCCACTATTAAATCTCTCCATCCTATCTTCCCTCTCTTCAGCTGTTCTAGATGAGACCTCTTAAGGAGCGACCCCCCATCATTTACAACTATAAGCGGTCTTCTGATCCTCCCGCTGTCGCAATTTACGATCACGGAGTCATTATCCTCGTCGTAACTCACGTTTACCTCGTTAGATATGAGGCCTTCTCTTCTCCTCCCTCTGACCCTTCCCACGAATGTCAGAGGGTCGGTAGTAACGCCTATGAGATCCCCGTTTACGTATATTCCACTTCCTTCCATCGATATCTCCTTGAGGGGCCTATAGCCCAGGCCCTCTATACTCTTTTTAACTTCGTCCTCATCCACCCCTTTGGTGACCTGAGCCATTATCGACAGGTTCTTTACCAAACCGCAGTTTGGCCCCTCTGGCGTCTCGTTGGGGCATAGTCTGCCGAACTGCGTAGGATGCAGATCCCTAGCTTCAAAATGCGCCTGGCTCCTCGAAAGGGGAGAAGAAACTCTTCTTAAATGGCTCAGAGTGCTCATCCTGCTCGTCCTGTCGAGTAGTTGAGAGACGCCACTCCTTCCACCCACCCAGTTGCCGGTCGCTAGCGCTTGAAGCATCTTGTCAGAGAGGACGTCTGATCGGATAGCTGTCTTTGGCCTCAAATCCCTGTTCCTTGAAAAGGCCCTCTCTATCTGATACCTGAAGTCTCGCAGGAGCGCAATCAGGGAGGTACGGAATAGGTCTACCATCAGATCGCCCGCTAGGTTTAGCCTCTTGTTTGCGTAATGATCCTTATCGTTCTCGACCCTCGATCCATTAGCGAGTTGTATGACGAATCTCGCCATCCTTCCCAGAAATACCGCCTTCTTCATCCTGGAGCTCGATTTATCGCCCAGGTGTGGGAAGAGCGCTCTATCCAGCAAGTTGTCAACTCTCTTCAATTGATAGTCTTTGGCCTGGCCAGGAGCGAGCTTCCTGCCCAGATAGTCAAGAGCCTCCTCATGAGTCTTGACTTCGAGGTCATCTTCGCACGTTTCGATGTTTGCCAGTATGTACCTGGCTATATCGACTTCTCTACCGGTGATACTCAATATCTCATCTTGGGTAACAGCACCTAAGGCCTTCAAGAGCACAATCAAGGAAATCCTTCCAGAGATCACGGGAACGGACGTCTCTAAAGAACCGTCACGCTTCTTCTCCACTACCACCAGAGCTCTATGACCTGCTTTCTGGGAGAAGACTTTTCCAGTCTCTACTTTAGAACCATATCGAGAGCTGTATTCCACCATTATCTCATTCGGGGCCAGATCCTCGAGAGCTACTAACGAGCGTTCGGATCCATTGATTATGAAGTACCCACCAGGGTCAGTTGGGTCTTCGCCAAGCTCGACCAGCTTTTCGCGGTACTCCTCGTCAGAAAGGGGCGATTCAAGGTTCTTCTCCAGATTCCCCTTTTCGACATTACAGCCCTTTGAAAGCACCATGATAGGCATCATACCTATCTCCACTTCCTCCTGATAGATCGGGACCCCCTCTCTTATAACTGTTGCAGTTTGATAGATAGGTGCGGCATAGGTTATATTCCTAAGCCTGGCCTCCATTGGCGTCAACCTCCGCACAGAGCCATCAGCCTCTTTCATTTGGGGCCTTCCTATATGGATAGATCGTATTTCGTTCCAGGGTTTGATCCATATCGATAGCCCCTCTATGTCGGTTTCCACCACCCCTTTTTCGCCTCCATCGCTAGCGATGGCCACCTGGTTCACTATCCTCTGTAGTCTGTTCTCGATGAAGTCGTTGAAAGATTCTATCTGGTGAGAGACCAAATCGTTCTCTTTATAATAGCTCTTCACGAGCTCTTTCATAGCATTACCAGCCTATATGCTATAAAAACGCCGGAAGTCGAGCTTTTCCGGGTGATCCTAACGATATCGTTCACTTTGGCCCCTATCTCCTTAGCCACTGGATCGGTGCTAAGGAGCTTTGGCAGCTTTTCCTTCTCGATGTCGTACTCTTTTAGTAGGGCAGTTACCTCCTTCTGGCTTATAATCTCGTGGCATGGTACCAGCTCATGGTCGGATACCTCCCACTTGCCGTCTCTCCCTTCTTTTTTATCTTTATTGTCTTTACCTCTATCTTTATCCATCTTAACACCTTAGCGGGCCTGGAGGGATTCGAACCCCCGACCGTCTGGTTTCCTTCAGAAGATAAAAGCCAGGCGCTCTTTCTATGGATGAGTCCCCACATCTCGATGGATGTGCATCCAACCTAGCTGAGCTACAGGCCCCATAGAGCTTAACCTGAATTGAGATCAAGTTTATAAGTTTTTCTCTCTCAAAGGTCGGTTGACAAAGAGATACTCACTATGTTGTTGCCCCTGAGCACTAATGTGCCCAGCTTCCTTACCTCTTCTCCATGGCGTTCATCTACGTCAGCAAGCGCCATGTTCATATAGGCGTCGTATCCGGAGAGCTTTCCCTCAAGTATCCTACCATCCTTAAGGAGCATTGAAATCCTGTGGTTTAGAGACTTCTCAAGTAAATCCAATGGCATAGTCATTGGTGATGGGAAATATAAGGTCACTTAAATCTGTTTCTGTTGTTTCCGGTAATTCGAGTTTAGAAGTGATAGAAAGTAACTTAAAAAGTTCAACCCCTCTGCTTTAAGGCTCAGGGTTGGGGCATTGGCCAAATTTTTTAATATTGCCGCTCTATGGGTAATCTCATGAAAATATCAGGCGGGATCTCGTCAAAAAAGGAAGCGTCCTCACCCCTTTGCTATACCACCCATAGCATTGAAGATACTATTAAAGGAGAGGAGGGTGAATAATTGATGATCGTAACCCTTACGATGAATCCCACAATCGACATGAGCACTGGCGTGAATCATGTCGTTGCTGAGCGCAAACTGCGTTGCAAACCCCTTTTCCGTGAGCCTGGTGGTGGCGGGGTCAATGTCTCTCGGGCGATTAGGAGACTAGGAGGGGAATCGATAACCCTTTACCCGGCAGGGGGGGCGGCCGGCCATATGTTACGGGATTTACTCGATAAAGAGGGTCTCGAGCATCGTCCCATCCCGATCGAGGGGCTGACGCGCGAAAACCTTATCGTTTTTGAAGAGTCCAGCAGGAGACAATTCCGCTTTGGTATGCCGGGACCAGGGCTTAATGAATCTGAGTGGAAGCGCTGTCTGGAGGAGCTGACCGCTATCTCTCCAAAGCCAGATTACCTCATCGCCAGTGGAAGCCTTCCCCCCGGTGTGCCTGACGACTTCTACGCACGCGTTGCGCGTCTTGGAGCGAAACTAGGCGCTCGGGTTATCGTGGACACGTCGGGTGAACCGCTACGCTTAGCCGCGCATGCAAGTGTGTATCTGCTTAAGCCCAACATGCGGGAGCTTCGTGAATTAACAGGAGAAGAACTCAGAGATGAAAGACAGCAAGAGAGAGTGGCAAAGGAAATCGTAGATAGCGGTCACGCCGAGGTGGTCGTCGTTTCCCTGGGAGCAGCGGGATCTCTGATGGTCTCGAAGGATGGGTGTGAACGTTTGCGAGCGCCCATAGTGCCGATCGAAAGCAGAGTCGGGGCTGGCGACAGCATGGTAGCGGGTATCGTGCTGAGTTTAGCCCGAGATAAGCCAATCCGAGAAGCTGTCGAGTTCGGTGTAGCCGCGGGTGCTGCGGCCGTGATGACCCCAGGCACCGAGCTATGCCGCCGGGAAGACGTGGAACGACTATATGAGCTCATCACCTTAAGCAATGTATAAACGGTTCCTCGGGGAATCGTTCGAGCGCATTGGAGGAAGACGGGAGAGCTAAAGCCCTCTACTATCAAAATTTTTAATAATACCCAATCGATAGGGGGAATGCCATGAAAATAGATCTGTCGAAGTTGAGATATGGGAGCGACTTGCTGAAAAAAGGATTTGCATCGATGCAAAAAGGAGGCGTTATCATGGACGTTACCGATGCGGAGCAGGCAAAAATAGCAGAGGACGCCGGTGCTGTAGCCGTAATGGCCCTGGAAAGAGTGCCAGCGGATATTCGGGCGGAAGGAGGGGTCGCTAGAATGGCAGACCCTACAAAGATCCAGGAGATAATGGGGGCGGTAAGTATCCCGGTGATGGCAAAATGCAGGATAGGGCATTTCGTCGAAGCCCAGGCACTGGAATCGCTGGGCGTGGACATGGTAGATGAGTCGGAAGTTCTTACGCCTGCAGATCCATTTTATCACATTGATAAGCACAGGTTTAAGATACCTTTTGTCTGCGGATGCCGAAGCCTTGGAGAGGCTACTAGAAGGATGTGGGAAGGGGCAGCCATGATAAGAACAAAAGGAGAAGCAGGAACTGGAAATATTATAGAAGCGGTAAGGCACAGGCACATGGTCAAAGAATCGATAAGAAAGCTAGGGCAGATAGATGAAAGCATGCTTCGCGATTTATCCGTTGAATATGCTCAGAGCTACGTAAAGGCTATAAATACAATTTTCCCGAATCAAAAAGTTGAGGGCTCTACTCCGGTTTTTGAGGAACATGCTCTTGATGAGGTTACGAGAGGAATGTTAGAGATATTGAAAGAGATAAAAACGCTACAGAGGTTGCCAGTAGTTGATTTTGCGGCGGGCGGAATCGCCACTCCTGCAGACGCCGCCCTCATGATGCAGATGGGGAATGATGGCGTGTTTGTAGGATCTGGAATTTTTAAATCTTCCAACCCCGAGCAAAGAGCGAGAGCAATAGTAGAAGCGGTGCTGCATTTTGATGAACCGGAAACGATAGCGGAGGTCTCAAAAGGACTTGGAGAGGCGATGAGGGGCATTGAAATGGAAGCTATACCAAAAGAACAAAAATTACAGGAGCGCGGCTGGTAGTGGGCATATGCCCATAAAAGTCGGCGTAATAGGGATGCAGGGCGCCGTAGAGGAGCATATACGAATGGTAGAAAGGGCCCTAAAATCGATGGGCAAGGGCGGCACAACTGTACCGATCAGGAGGCCAGAACAATTCCTTGATTGCGACGCCCTGATCATCCCAGGTGGCGAATCCACGACCATCTCAAAACTTTTGGCAAATTCTGGCTTGACTTATGCTATCAAGAAGAGGTATGATGAAGCCGAATTCCCCATTATGGGTGCTTGTGCCGGCATGATTTTGCTCGCAAAAAAAGTTATAGGTGATGGAAAAAAGATCATCAGTTTAGAGCTAATGGATATGGAGGTTAAACGCAATGCATTTGGCAGGCAGAGAGAATCATTTGAGACTGATTTAGGAGTCAAGAACTTTGACGCGCCCTATCGAGCCGTATTCATTAGAGCTCCTGTAGCCACCAGAGTCTGGGGGAAATGTGAGGTGCTGGCTAGATTTGATCAGAAAATCGTGATGGTCAAGCAAGATTCTTGTTTTGCTCTTGCTTATCATCCCGAGTTAACCAGCGATCTGAGAATTCATCAATATTTTTTAAGCTTTATTGAGTGATTAAAGAGGTTCAGGAGATTCATACTAAGGCACTATCCGAAAAAATTCTTTAATATCAAGTTGAGTAGTTCTTAAATAGTCGAGCGATGTTTTTATTTATGATGGGTATGGCGAACCGGGTTCGCATAGTGGATCGCGCTTCTGGGGAGAAGAGACGTAACCTTTATTCCAGTTTTTAGGATGGTGTAGCATATATGAGACATTGGCAAGAGCAATATGAGACAATGCGACGAGAAGATCTTGGAAATCTTCAGCTAAAAAGGCTCAAATGGACATTAAAGAGCGTGTATGAAAATGTGCCGTTCTACCGTCGCCTTCTAAAGGATGAGGGGATAGAGCTCTCCGATATCCAGTCACCAGAAGACGTGAAAAAATTGCCGTTTACGACGAAGTCCGATTTACAGGATGCATACCCATTCAGCCTCTTCGCCGTTCCGCGGGACAGAATAGCGAGAGTGCACACCTCCTCTGGGACGCGCGGAAAGCCAACTCTGGTGGGTTATACACAAAAAGATCTGGAGAATTGGTCGGATATAACGGCCAGGTGTTTGACCATGGTAGGGGTTGGTAAGGGGGATGTCTTCCAAAATGCGATGAGCTATGGGCTCTTTACTGGAGGTTTAGGGCTGCATTATGGTGCTGAAAAGGTCGGCGCTACAGTGATTCCAAGCGCAACTGGTCACACAGAACGTCAGATCGAATTGATGCACGATCTCGGCGTTACCTGTATCCACTGCACTCCCTCTTATGCGCTGTATCTCGCTGAGATAGCTGAAGAAAAGGGCAAAGCACCAGAAAATATGCGAGTCATGTGCCTAGGAGCAGAACCCTGGTCCGAGAATACCAGAAAAGAGATAGAGAATGTCTACCATGCAAGAACTTACGACTCCTACGGCCTTTCAGAGATGTTCGGGCCAGGGGTGGCTTTTTGAATGTCAGGAGCAGGATGGGTTGCACATATGGGATGACCACTTCCTGGTCGAGATTCTGGATGCTGATGGAGAGGCTGTAGGTGAAGGAGAAAGGGGAGAGCTCGTCATAACCTCGCTGACCAAGGAGGCTCTTCCATTGATAAGGTACAGGACCAGGGACATCACCAGACAAATGGGTCATGAGTGCACATGTGGGCGTACCACATCCAAGATCTCCAGGATACTGGGGAGGATGGACGATATGCTCATAGTCAGAGGGATCAACGTCTTCCCAAGCCAGATAGAACACGTGCTCATAGGTATCCCGGAAGTTGGCAATCATTTCCAGGTAATGCTGAGAAGGGAGCACCATCTAGATGAGATGGAGGTAAGGGTCGAGATGACGGAGAGAGGTTTCACGGGAGAATTATCGGGCTTGGAGAGAGTAAAGGAAAAGGTTGAGAAAGAGTTGCACAGCTCTTTGAACATCAGAACAGAGGTGATTCTGGTGGAGAAGGGTTCTATACCCCACACTTCCGGGAAGTCAAAAAGAATTATCGACTTAAGGGGGGAATGAGTCTGTGAGGATCTAGGAAAATGGCCTAGTTTCGCAGTTTAACTTTTAAATTTCTTGGGCCAAAATCTCCAGCTCTCTTTTCTCGATCTCCACCATCTCTCCTTTGAACCGCTCCACGACTATGTCGGGGTCCTTCAGCCCGTGCCCGGTCGTTATGCAGATTACCCTACTCCCTTCCTCTATCTTTCCTGATTCAATACACTTTAAGAGGCCGGCTACGCTGGCGGCGCTCGCCGGTTCGACGAATAACCCCTCTTTTTGCGCAAGGACTCTCTGTGCTTTCAGTATCTCTTCATCGGTTACCGTTTCCGCTGAGCCCCCCGATTCTCTTATCGCTCTTATCGCCTTTTCCGCGTTAACGGGGTTGCCTATTCTGATCGCAGTGGCGGCAGTGCTGGGATTCTCCACCGGGGAGAAATGACCATCACGTATAGCATTTACAATAGGGGCCGCACCCTCCGCCTGGATTCCGATTAATTTTGGCGGCTCGTCCAATAAGCCCAGATCCCGAAATTCTACCAGGCCCTTCCAGACGGCGCTGATATTGCCAGCATTTCCTACGGGCAAGACGATGTAGTCAGGTGGCTTAAAACTCAACTGTTCAATTACCTCATACGCGATCGTTTTTTGGCCTTCCAATCTGAATGGGTTGATCGAGTTTAGCCAATACACCCCATGTTTGGCGCAGAAATCGTTCACCATTTCAAGGGCGAGATCGAAGTTCCCTTTTATCGAGTAGATCCTGGCTCCATGGACCATGGCCTGGGCGAGTTTTCCATAGGCTATCTTGCCTGAGGGTATGAAAACGAATGTCTTCATGTTCGACTTGGCGCAATAGGCGGATAGGCTAGCTGAAGTGTTTCCAGTTGAAGCGCAAGCTACCTTATCCAGGCCCAACTGGATGGCCTTGGATACGCCGACGGTCATGCCCCTATCCTTAAAGCTGCCCGTGGGGTTGTCCCCTTCGTTCTTGACCCATAACTTCACACCAAACCCCTTCTCAAGATTTTCACAGCGATAAAGGCCGGTATCCCCTTCGTTCAGGGTTACCCTGCAATCGACGGGCAGGAGCTTTTTATAGCGCCAAACCCCACTCCCAGTGAAGTCTTTTTTAGTCGCCCGTAAAGAATCATACCGAACCTCCAGCAGACCGCCACAATCACATCGGTACCTTACCTCATCTGACGAGTATTCTTTTTCGCATTTAATGCATCTCAAAAAATTCGAATTCGGGCTCATATCTCTCTAGCCCCTTGATTGCTGCATTTGGCGACTAAAGAGACCGCCTCGATTCCCTCATCCTCAAATCCATCTTTCATCACGTTTGATAGGTTTGATGGGTCCTCACCAATGGCGAATATGCTGGGCCCTGCCCCGCAGATGCCGAAACCCAGGGCACCTGCATCCATAACGCAGTGTCTCACCTCGTAATAGCCCGGTATTAGGGGCGCCCTAAGTCGCTCAACTATGTGGTCAATTGTCCCTTTGCCGATCGTTTTGATATCGTTCTTAACCATGCCCCATATAATCGCGCAGGTATTAGCCGTGTTTCTTATTGCATGATTGAAATTAACCTCTCTCGGCAGAACGCTCCTTCCGATCTCCGTATGAAGCTCGAAATTGGGGGTGCATATCGCTATCTCTATCGGAGGGACCTCCAATCGGAGCACATCTACCGGGGTTATTGTTCGGACTATGGTCAGCCCACCAAGCAGGGAGGCCGAAAGGTTATCCACGTGTTTTCCAGAAACAACCATCTCCGAGACCAATGCGGCGCCGACGAGCTCATTATCTGCAAGTTTTAAATTCAGATAGTGCATCGCCGCGAAGGCACCACATGCCGCGGATGCTGCGCTAGAACCCAGACCGCTTGAGTGGCGGATTCCCTTTGTAAGCTCAAATTCTAGCCCGAAGTCGACGTTTGCCTTTTTTAGCACATTCTCCGCCGCGATGGTAACGCAGTTCTTCTTCGAGTTTCGGGGCAATCTCTTTGCCTGAATCCCGGTTATCCTCGCGATTCTCACCCCTGGTTCTGAGCTTTCCCTGATCTTAACGACATCGCCGGGATTTTCCAGAGCCAATCCTAAAACGTCGAAGCCAGCGCCTAAATTGGCTATGCTTGCCGGTGCAAAGACTTTCATTGGGAGATGGTAAGTTGCGATGGTATTTACCTTTATCGACATATGGATGAACTTCAAAGTGTGTAAACCAAAGACTTGTGTCACCCCCTTGCGTTTAGGTTAAAGCCTAAAAACGAAAACCAAACACAAAAGGGTGACGCACCATGATAGTCTATAATGGTAATATATATTTGGAAAAGGAGCACA
>Ga0209633_10002806_pt1 | contig 16509 bp, 15 predicted proteins | sample Cruoilmetagenom1_FD_187290 | JGI IMG/M metagenome (GOLD analysis project Ga0209633, IMG submission 187290) | Oil polluted marine microbial communities from Coal Oil Point, Santa Barbara, California, USA - Sample 1 (SPAdes) (version 2) | ecosystem: Environmental > Aquatic > Marine > Oil seeps ... | reverse complement strand
GTGGCAAGGTAAACACCAGGTGGTAGTAAGTGACCGGTAATAGATGGCTGGCCTGTTTGTCACACCACTGCCCGGTTGCCTGTTGCTGGCAGCGGGTGCAGTGCCGGTTGCGGCAGGCATGGTACAGCGTGGCCTCATGCCCGCAATGTCCACAGTGCAAGCGGAAGCCGCCCAGTGCCTCGGTGCGGCATTGCTGCAAGTGGCGGCAGACTGTCAATTGCTGGTGGCTCAGTGCCTGTTGCTGTTGCAGTGCGGGTAAAAACCGTTTCAGTACCTGCTGCATCCGCAGCCTAGACATCGTCGTCAAGCGGTAGTTCGCCCAGCAGGTCAACCACACAACCGCCTTCCCCAGTTTGTGGCAACCAATGGGTATAGCGTATCGTAGAATGTAGGTCTTTGTGTCCCATCTGTTGTTGTAACTGGTGGATAGGCATCCCCAGTTGCAGGCAATGGGTAGCATAGGCATGGCGCAGGCTGTGGATGCCCCCTGGTTTGCCAATACCTACCGTTTTTTTGGCTTGGCGAAATACCTTCTGTGGCACCGTAATACCGATATGGGAGTCCAGCTTCTGACCCGAAAACAAAAAAGCCTTTGGGTGATGGCGAAGCCAGTAATGCCGAAGGTGTTGCACCAGGGTTTTCCCAACAGGTATCAACCGGTCCTTGTTCCCCTTTCCCTGAGTTACCCGCAACAGCTGTTGTTGCCCGTCAATATCCGGGACACTGACACGCACCAGTTCACTCACACGCAGACCACAGGCATAGCACAGTTTAAGCATCATGCGGTCGCGGCTCCTGACAGGTGCAGACAAGATGGCCGTAACCTCGGATGGATTTAACAATGCCGGGATCTGTTGCCGATTCTTGGGCAGGATGAAACCGTAGCGGGCAAAATCATCGCGCTTGAGTACGCGGGTAAACAGAAAGTTGACGCTATTGAAATACAGGCGGCAACTGGAAGGGGATAGTTGCCTCTCTTTGATTAGGTATAACAGCCACTGTTGAATCTGTTTTAGGGATAGACTGTCAGGAGGCTGTCGGGTGAAGCGGGCCAGGTCTTCAACTCCAGCCAAATAAGTTTTCTGTGTTCGTTGTGCCAAACCATGCAGCAACATGGTATCAATCATTAGTTGACGTAAATGCTTCATTTTAAATCTCCTTTGAGTATTAGAAACCCCATACGGGGTACTCAAAGTGTGGTTTAAAATATAGAAACTGGATCTGGGAAAGGAGTGGGAGAGTGGCTAAGCTCCGCGAAGCGGCTTAGTTCAACAGTTTATTGGGCAGTGTCCGCCCATTTCCGATATGGCAGTCCTTTTAGATAAAACTTAAACCCCATATCCCTATTAAACCCTAGTATATCAATGTTTCTGTTAAACAGTAGCGAAATAGACAGTTTCCGTCCATTTCTGATATGGCGGAAACTGTCTATTTCTAATATCACGGTAGTTCGCTTTTTTATTAACATTCATGGATATAAAAACAGTAAAAACAGTACACAAGCAAATGCTCAAAAGCCAAAATCAACCGCAAGTTACGCTTGTAAGCATTGATTTAGTCTCTTCAACAAACGTTTATTTATTAATAATTAGTTGTTTAATTCCGCTGATACTAAAAACCCGGGGGGTGCCAAATCAAAATTTAATCATCTTTTTCATTTGGCACCCCCCACTTTTTGATATCAGCCCTTACCTTTCCGAAAATTCCCCGGTGCCATACCCGTAATATCCCGAAATGCCGTATAAAAATTAGATTGTGAGGTAAACCCTGTTGAAAGCCCAATCGACAGTACCGACGCTTTAGGCTCATCGATTAACATTCGTTTGGCTTCATTTACCCGGTATTCTCGCACTAGTTGTGAGAAGCTTTTTTCAAAACGGGTATTGATTAACTCGGATAATTGATGTGTGCTGATTTCCATTTGTTCAGCCAAAATACTCAGGCTGAGTGTTTCTTGTGTATAAAGCTTTTCAGCTTCCATTAACTGTCTGAGTTTAAGCTCCATTGCGTCACTATCGATATTATTTAAGGTGCTAGTGGCATAGGCGACCTGTGCAGCCTCGGCAACATCTTCGGTTATATTGGGGAAACTTAAGAGCGTGAAAACTGCCACCATAAAGGCTAAACCGATTAGAATTGCGTAGGTTATATAGAAGAAATTTTCACTAATCAGCGGCAATGCTATTCCCAGCAATAACACCATCAATGCCACTAAAAATATGGCAGCAAGTGCAACCAATTCCGCTTTAAATCGTTTGCGTTGCTCGCGTAGGGTATAAACAATCTGTGTCAACCAAACGACATAGCCAGTGCCTATAAAAAATGCCAGTGGTAATGCATATTCCCTTGGCAGGAAGATTCCGCCCACAAGAGGCAAGGCATGTAATAGCAACAGTGGGTGATAGCTATTTTCTACTTTTAATACGTCACGACTAAAAAAGTAAAATGCTGGTGCTACGGTAAATAATAATCCGCTGTAAATTTTAGAATGTATTAAACTACTATCACCTTGCAAAAAGTTAAAATGAGCATATTGCAAAGCAGCCAGACCGAGCAATAATGCGAAACCTGCTAATCGTGATAACAGTTTTTCTTTGTATTTATTACAGCTGAAATGGGTCACTGCCAGCAAAGCGGCTCCGATAATTGAAAAGCCGATTAAAAAAATAGTAATATTCTGTATTGACAATGGTTCGCCCCTATTCTCCCCTTTTTAGCTAATAAGGAGCCTCTGATTAAGTCTAATAAATTATTAATTATTATCGCCATTATACTCATTTCTGTGGCAATGGTATTTGCTTATGTGCTGAGCAAAAACAATGCGCAGCAAAAATTACAACAGGGCGTAAACACACAGCTTCTACAGGTGGTGAATGAACTTAAAATCACGCTCGAAAGGCATTCATATCTTCCCGCGCTGCTCTCCTCAGATAGTGAAATCATTAACTTCCTAATGATTAAAACCAATCAGGAAAAAGAATATCTGGATAAGCAATTGCAAATAAACCTCTCGCTGGAATTGACGAATAATATTTCAGAAAGCTCGGCAATCTATATTATGCGACCCGATGGGATGACGGTGGCATCAAGCAACTGGGAATCTGAAACTTCGTTTATAGGCAAAAATTTTTCTTTTCGCCCTTATTTTCAACAGGCACTGCAAAACACATTAGGTCGCTATTATGCGGTGGGTGCAATTTCTGGTGAGCGCGGTTATTTCTTTGCCAGCTCCATTATTAATGAGGGCAAAGTCATCGGTGTGATCGCCGTAAAAGTGGCGATAGATGATATCGAATTCATCTGGGGTCAGGGCTCTTTTGATTTTATGGTCACTGATCCTGCTGGGGTGATATTTCTTTCCAGCCAGAAGGACTGGAATTTGCATTCACTATTACCATTATCAGAACAACAAAGTGAGCATTTTATTGCCAATCGCAGATATGGTATTAAAAAGATTACACCGCTACAACAGACCGTATTAAATCTAAAACAAACCGATTTTCAAACCATTCAACTTGTCGGCAAAGATTATGAAATGCTAAGCAAGAAGATGGAATTAGTTGACTGGGATGTACGCATGGTTGCAAGCCATGCGAGCATGAAAAAAACCATATTTACTACTGTACTAATAAGTGCACTGATTGTTTTGCTTTTAAGCGCACTTGCCATTCTTTTGTGGAAAGCGCAGCAACAGCGAAAAAGATATCAGCAACAAATCAGAGAAGAACTGGAAAATAAAGTCATTGAGCGCACCAAGGCGCTAAAACAATCACAGGAAGATTTAATTCAAGCGGCGAAGATGGCAGCACTGGGACAACTTTCTGCTGGTATCACCCATGAAATCAATAATCCATTAACCGCGATTCGTGCTTATGCCGATAATGCACGCCAGTTTTTACAAAAAGATCGGTTAGATATGGTTGAATCAAATCTCACTGAAATCACCACTTTAACCGAAAGCATGGCAGCTATAACCAAGCAGCTGAAATCATTCTCACGAAAAAGCAAAGGTCAAATTACTCCCGTGGTATTGGGGCATGCGATTAATAGCGCCATTTCCATTGTGAACCCTAAACTAGTGAGTCGTGGCGTGGTTTGCTATTGGGATAATCAGGAGCATGGAGCAAACAAAAGTGTACTGGCAGATGAAGTCTGGCTGGGGCAGATTTTAGTTAATTTGTTAAGCAATGCTATTTCAGCTACTCAGCAAAAGGAAAAACGGCAGATCTGGATTAATATTAAAGCCCATACAAGCACAGGCAACAACACACCATATTTATGCATTCAAGTTAAAGATAATGGCGGCGGTATCGAAGACAGCACCCTGCCGCATATTTTTGAGCCATTTTTTACTACTAAACCTTCCTCAAAAGGCTTAGGCTTGGGGCTTTCAATTTCCTTTAATCTGGCAAAAGATATGAATGGTTCTTTAAATGCAAAAAATATAATTGAAGATAATAAGGTAAGCGGTGCAATCTTTAGCCTTTGCCTGCCAACTGCTGAGTAAAATATGACTACGCCCACTATTTTACTGGTTGATGATGAAGTGTCTGTTCGCCAATCCATTGAGCAATCTTTGCAACTGGCGGATTATGAGGTTAAAAGCTTTACTTCGGCAAAAGATGTTTTACCACATTTAACAGCTGACTTTTTTGGAGTGCTACTAACCGATATCCGTATGCCAGATATGGACGGTTTGGAGCTAATGCGCGCCTCACTTAAAATTGATGCCAAGCTACCCATCATTCTCATTAGCGGACATGCCGATATTAGTACCGCCGTGAATGCCATTCGCGAAGGCGCTTATGATGTAATCGAAAAACCTTTCTCCGCGACCAAGCTGGTAGACCGGGTCAATCGAGCCGTCGAACAACGCCAGTTAACGCTGGAAAACCGCAATTTAAAAGAAGAACTTGCCAGCCAGACGCGACTTGGCCCTCGTATTATTGGCAAATCACCCGCTATCAAACAACTGCGCAGCCTGATACGAAAAATCGCCAATGCCAATACTGATGTGCTCATTATGGGCGAAACAGGCACAGGCAAAGAGTTGGTTGCGCGCTCACTGCACGAACAAAGCCAGCGGCGCGACCATAATTTTGTTGCCATTAATTGTGGTGCGATTCAAGAGCAATTGCTCAATAGTGAATTATTTGGTCACGAAGCCGGTGCATTTACGGATGCAAAAAACAAACGCATCGGCAAGTTTGAACACGCCAATAGCGGCACCCTATTCCTTGATGAAATTGAAAGTATGGCGGTTTCTACGCAGGTTCCACTGTTGCGAGTTTTACAAGAACGCAGCATTGAGCGACTCGGTTCTAATAAATTATTACCGCTAGATATTCGCGTACTTGCCGCCACTAAAATCGACCTTAAAGAAGCGGCTGAACGAAAAGAATTTCGCGAAGATTTATATTATCGACTCAATGTAGTCACGCTAGAATTACCTCCCCTTCGTGAGCGTCGAGAAGACATTCCCATGCTGTTTCAGCACTTTGTGCTGGTTGCCGCTGCGCGTTGTGAAGCGGAAATGCCAGCACTGGATAATAAAGCTTTGCAGGTATTGCTAGAACACGATTGGCCGGGAAATATCCGTGAATTACGCAATATTGCAGAACGCTATGTACTACTCGGTGAAAGCTATCAATTTGATCTTTCATTGCTAATGCAGGCTAATAGTAGTTCAGAAGGTTTAACTCTGCCGGATCAGGTTTCCTGCTTTGAAAAGACCCTAATTGAACAGGCTCTGAATCATAATAAAGGTGATTTAGCCAAGGTAATGGAAGCGCTTGGGCTACCGCGTAAAACGCTTGCAGATAAGATGAAGAAGTATGCGCTTGAGCGTAAGCGGTATGTTAGGTGAAGATATACTTATTGGCACCCCCCCGAGTTTTTAGCATCAGCAGAATCAATGCAGAATAAATAGTCTGATTTGGAATATTAATTGTTGGGTGACTATCTTTTTGCCTATTGACATTGGCTGACGAATGGGTGACCCCGTTTCTTTTTAAGTTGGTTTTTTCAACAACTTAAACATGTTTAAGAGCACGCTTTACACGCTCTAAAGTTTTTTTGTTCAATTTCTTGTTTTTTAATAAATCTTGGTATGCTTTAGAAAGTCTATTATTTTTTTCTATTACAATAGCTCCTTTGGAGTTGATTGAAAAATAATTAGCATCATATAATCTGTGTATGTCGGCTCTTAATAAAATACCATTCTCTAGTATTTCTGAGCCTTTGTTTTTAGCTGGAATTATATGAGCAGCCTCTAAAGCCTCTTTAGTACTTTCACCTGTAATGACACATTTCACATCCGCAGCAATAAGTCGTCTTCTAAATTTACCTTGTTCCTTTCTAATTATTTGGCTTACCGATTTTGATTTTTTATTGCCAATCAAACCTTCTTCAATTAGTTCCCATTCTTTTTCTTCCATTAAATCTGGGGTATCACTACATCTCCATTCAATCTTCACGATTTCCGATTTATCATCATTTATTACTATTGTTGTTTCTCCCCAATGAACTTCTCCTTCCTCAAAACTAGGATTTTCTTCTTCAAGGTACTTGAGAATTATTTTAGTTTTCCCGTTATATTTTGAGACTTCAGTTCTTATTTTATACTCATGCTCTGAGTTGTCTTCATGCCAAGAGTCAATAGAGTATATAACGCTTTTAGTTTGTGATGGACTTTGAATATCTACCGGAATACGTTCTTTACTATTGGTCCAATCAATCAAAATATTTCGTACAATCATTTTACTTCTCCTTTCATTTATGGACACCTTCGTAAGATAACAAGTATGAAGTCACCCCCTAGTTTTTAGTATGTAGAAAAATAAACTAACTCAGTAAATGAGCCTTAATAATCTCATAAATCTCAGGTCGCTTTTCTTCCATTTCTTCTACGCTTAGGCCTTCCAGCGAGTGCGGGTATTTTAGCCAATCGGACGTTTCATGCACCACGTAATCAGGCGCTCTATCAATTTGATTTCGGCTGGGTTTGTAATATGGCACCGCGATGCGAATATCATTAGGCGCGTTTAAACGTGTTTTACTTTTTAGCTCATTGATAATCGCTTCCACAGAACGCCCAGTATCAAATACGTCATCGACAATTAATAAGCGATCATGATGCTGAATGTTTTTAATTAAATAATCCAGACCAGACACCTTAACCTGACGGGATTGATTATCAATACCTGAATAGGACGAAGTACGAATTGCGATATTGTCGGCATGTACGCCATGAAAATGTAAATATTCCTGAACCGCAATACCAATCGGTGCACCACCGCGCCACACTGCAATAATAAAAGTGGGTTTGAATCCACTTTCGAGAATTTGATGCGCCAGTTTAAAGGAATCTTCCAGTAAACCCTGAGCTGTCAGGTAGACTTTATTCATGCTTAAAGTATATGATCAAAACTTATGAAAAAGAAATTTCTTGATGAAAATAATTTAATCCTCGATTCTTTTAGACTTGGGGTTAATATTTTTGAATCTGGTTTTAAGCCTACCTTTATCGTTGGTTTATGGCGCGGCGGCAGTTCAGTCGGCATTTATGTTCAGGAGTGCTTACAGACGCTTGGTATAGAGACGAATCATCTTTCACTGCGCACTTCCTATCGAGGGCAGCCTTATTACCATGAAATGGCAAGCTCGCCTGTGTCTGATATTCGTGTTCATGGGACGCGTTATTTAGTTGAGAATCTGAATGCGGATGATTCTTTGTTAATTGTTGATGATGTCTTTAGTACTGGAAAAAATATAGAAGCTGTTATTAAACGTCTCAGCTCTCGTTTGAAAAGAAATATGCCAAAAGAAGTCAGGATAGCGACGTTATGGCAACGTCCTTCTTATAAAGCTGTAAATATAAAACCAGATTTTGTATTGCATCATACGGAAGACTGGCTGGTGTTTCCATATGAGATGAGCGGACTATCGCTGGATGAAATTAAACAACACAAGCCTTTTTTAATGCCGTTAATCAAGCCAGAGCTAGTGGAAACAAATAATGATTGAAAGCTTTAAAAAGAAATATATTAACTTGGCATCCGCTCGACTAGGGGCGCAGGCGACCTATGCTACCGATGATTTTTTTGCAGCAAAAGAGCGCATAATTCTAGACAGTGACCCTGTCTTTATCGATGATAAATTTGATGATCACGGCAAGTGGATGGACGGTTGGGAATCCCGCAGAAAACGTGAGCCTGGACATGATTATTGCGATATTCGCCTCGCTCGCTCAGGCTTTATAAAAGGCGTGGTAATTGATACCTCGCACTTTACGGGCAACTATCCGCCTGAGATTTCATTGCAAGGCTGTAATAGCGATGATGCGCCAGATGAAAACACACAGTGGACCAGATTAGTTGAAAAATCAGCCGTTAGTGGTGATTCACAAAAAGCTTTTGAAGTATCTGATGACAAACTTTACACACACGTACGTTTACATATTTATCCCGACGGCGGTGTGGCACGACTAAAAGTATACGGCGAGCCACAATGTAACTGGGATAAAGTGGCTGAAAATGAAATCAGAGATTTAGCTGAAGCACTAAACGGTGGAAGAGCTATTGCCTGTAGTGATGAACATTTCGGACAAATGAGTAACTTATTATTGCCTGATAAGGGAATTAACATGGGGGATGGTTGGGAAACAGCACGTCGCCGTGGGCCGGGATACGATTGGGTTATCATCGCTTTGGGTCACGCTGGCATCCTCAAAAAAATCACTGTTGATACCGCCTTTTTTAAAGGCAATTATCCTGATCGTTGTTCGATTCAAGCCACTAATTTAACGCATACACCTGATGATATTGAGACGATAAGTGAAAGTTGGCAAGAGCTACTCCCCGAGCAAAAATTAGAAATGGATATTGAACATCACTTCACCGATCAAATTGCTGATTTAGGAGCGGTAAGCCATATTCGTTTAAATATTTTCCCCGACGGCGGTGTAAGCCGCTTAAGACTTTACGGAATTATTCGCTAAGGACTATTGCTAAGGACTATCACTAATGACGCTCACTCCCAAACCACTAACAGCCGAAGCTTTCGCACCTTATGGTGAAGTTGTCGATAGTGATTCAGCAAGAAAAACATTCCCGATGAATTTTGGCTTGGCAACCCGTTTTTGTGATCTAGCTGATATTGATATTTCGGATCAGGGAGGGGAAACTTGTATCAGTTTGGTTAAATCAAATGCGATTACTTTTCCATTCAAGGCAAAGGTAATGGAATACCATCCACACGGAAGTCAGTTATTTTATCCGCTTTGTCAAAGCCAGTTTTTGATTCTGGTAGCACCTCCTTCTGAAATACTGGATGAGACAAAAGTGGAGCTATTCATCAGCAATGGCAAGCAAGGTGTGAATTATTATAAAAATGTCTGGCATCACTATCTCATGCCACTTGAAGATGATAGTGAATTTATGATTGTTGATCGAAAAGCCGACGATGAAAACTGTATTCAAACTGATTTAACAATGGAAATAAGAATTAGCGCTCAGTAGTTTCATAGCTCTCTTGTAAGTGAAACTACTATAACCATGGATTAAATAGCTCTACTGTACTCTGTTCCATATCTGAAGTATTCCGAGTCACCACAACACAATTATTTATGAGTCCTGACACTGCTATAAGTCCATCGATGGTTGGCATCGGTTTTCCAACTTGCTCAGATAAGCCTTGCAAACTTCCCCATTTTACAGAAGTTTCTAAATCAATAGGCAATATTCTACCCTGAAACCTTTGTTTTAAATCTTCTTCAACCCACAGTTTTAGCTTTTTCTTTCTGATTTCATCAGGGGCTTTTTCTATACCTTTTTCAATTTCACCAAAAGTTAAAACACTAAGGTATAGGTTAGTTTCTTCTTGTTTTTTTAACCAGGATATAACGTTTTTATTGGGTTCTTTTTTTATCAATTCAGATAATACACAAGTGTCTAAAAGGTATTTCAAAGCTCAAAGTCCCTCGGTAAATCTTTATTCCTTGATAAATCTAAATCCACTCCCGCAAGAGGTGAATTTTCAAAAAATGTTACTAAATCTGTTTTTGGTTTTATTATTTTTTTATAGTCCTCAAATGAAAGAATTACTACCGCATTGCTACCGTGTTTTGTAACAAACTGAGGTTTATTGTGCATTGCATTATCAACTAATTGGCTAAATTTACTTTTTGCATCTTGTAGTTGCCATGTATCATTTTTCATTTATCACACCTATAATAACTAGTCTGACTAGATTATAGTCATATTTAGATAAATGTACAATCTGAGTTGGTATTCTGATTTACGATAAGCCAAACACATATTAAAAAGAAATGATAAAAAGTCAAAAAATCTGATATGGCACCCCCCCACTTTTGAATCATAGCTCGTTAGTTTTTTTAACGACTGCTAGAATTTATGCAAAGCTCAGCATCAGCTAACTTTTTTCAAGACTTCCACCGTTATTGTGTTCTACTATTATAGCAATGAAATCAGCTAATTCTTCCAGCTCCAAACCCGTTCGCTTTCTCTTAAATGGGAAATTAATTATAGTTGATGATGTTTCTCCCACCCTGTCCGTATTACATTTCCTTCGTGAACAACAGCGCCTAACAGGAACTAAAGAAGGTTGTGCAGAAGGTGATTGTGGTGCATGCACGGTTGTGCTCGCAGAGCTTGTAGATAATAAGGTAGAGCTAAAAACGGTTAATGCCTGCATTCAGTTTATTCCTACTCTGGATGGCAAAGCTTTATTTACGGTTGAAAATTTGCGTCAGCAAAATGGCAATCTACATCCTGTGCAACAAGCCATGGTTGAACAACATGGTTCGCAATGCGGTTTCTGTACTCCGGGTTTCGTTATGTCATTGTGGAGTGTTTACAATAAGCATCAAGCTAAATGCAGTCGCCCTGAAGATACTGAAGTGCGAAGTGCATTGAGTGGAAATTTATGTCGCTGTACCGGATACCGCCCTATTCTTGATGCAGCACAGAAGATGTTTGATTTGCCCACTGTCGATTTCAACCTTGAAGCATTAGCTAATCAATTAAACGAGATACAACGGCAAGAATCACTTCATTATGAGTATCAAGGTAGTCAATTCTTTGCGCCCAATACCTTAGTGGAGCTAGCTAATTTACGTTCTGAAAACCCGCAGGCAACTATTTTGGCTGGTGGAACTGATATAGGTTTATGGATAAATAAACAATTTCGGGATTTGGACTCGATAATTTACATCGGTGAAGTTAAACAACTTAAACAGCTAAAATTAACAAATAACAACCTATGTATTGGTTCGGGAGTTTCATTGACAGAGACCTATCAAGCGGTTTCTGAATACTACCCAGAGATGGATCAAATGTGGGAACGCTTTGCCTCAATGCCGATACGTAATATCGGAACCCTCGGTGGCAATATTGCTAACGGATCACCTATTGGTGACTCGATGCCTGCATTTATTGCGCTAAAAGCGGAAGTTGTCTTACAAGACGCTAAACAAAGCAGAACCCTATTGCTAGAAGATTTCTATCTTGACTACATGAAAAAAGACTTAAAACCTGATGAAATCGTTGCAGCAATAAACCTACCGCTACCCGTCGAGGAGCAAGTTTTTCGCTGTTACAAATTATCGAAACGTCATGATTCTGATATTTCAAGCGTGTTTGTCGCCTTTGCTATTACATTCAAAGGAGAAACAATTAACGATTGTCGAATTTGTTTTGGAGGCATGGCTGCTACACCGAAAAGAGCCACCCATTGTGAACAGAGTTTAATCGGTGATAAATGGAATGAAGCATCAATCCAAAAGGCTATGAAACAATTGCAGAATGACTTTTCCCCCATGAGTGATATGCGTGCTAGCAAGCAAAACCGATTACAATCTGCTGAAAACCTACTTTATCGTTTTTATCTTGAGACTCGTTTGGTTGATCCATTACCCAATCAAGACCTAAACGTGTTTGCAAATGTTAGTGAACTCCATGACTGAAACAAACAATAATTCACATCCACATGAATCAGCACATCTGCATGTCTCAGGTGAAGCTATTTATGTCGATGATATTGGTGAAGTCAGTGGGACGCTTTTTGCTGCATTAGGATTAAGTGAGCGCCCACATGCTTTGATAACATCCGTAGACTTATCTGCTGTTAAATCAGCGCCAGATGTTATTGCTGTATTAACTGCGAAAGATATTCCCGGTGAAAATGAATGCGGACCTATTGTTAAAGATGATCCCATTCTTGCTGATAAAGTGGTGCAGTATGTAGGGCAGCCAATCTTCGTGGTAGTTGCAAAAAGCTATATGGCCGCACGTCGTGCAGCTATTCTAGCGAGAATAAAATATGAAGATTTACCTGCCATAATGACACCGCAGGAAGCAAAGCAGCAGGCTTCGTTTGTGGTTCCACCAATGCAGTTACTACGCGGTGAACCCGCTAATAAACTAGAACTTGCGCCACATCGAACAGCAGGGAAATTCTTTGTTGGCGGACAGGAGCAGTTCTATTTAGAAGGACAAATATCCTACGCCATTCCCAAAGAAGATAACGGCATATTGGTTTACTGTTCCACTCAACACCCCACTGAAATGCAGCATTTAATTGCGCATTCTACCAAGCGTGATTTTAATCAGGTTCATATAGAAACACGCCGAATGGGCGGTGCATTTGGCGGCAAAGAATCACAATCTGGCCTGTTTGCCTGTGTGGCTGCTATTTGTGCAGATCAATTACAACGCCCGGTAAAACTACGCCTTGATCGCGATGATGATTTTCTGATAACGGGCAAGCGACACTGTTTTTACTACGAATACGATGTGGGTTTTGATGATGATGGACGTATTCTCGCTGCAAAGGTAGAGATGGTATTGCGCGCTGGTTTCTCGACCGATTTGTCTCCACCTGTTGCAACAAGGGCGGTATGCCATTTTGATAACGCCTACTATCTCAGCGATGTTGAAATTCATGCCATGTGTGGCAAAACCAATACTCAGTCAAATACGGCATTTCGTGGTTTTGGTGGCCCACAAGGTGCCATCGCGATTGAAAATATTATTGATAATATTGCGCGTGATCTGGGTAAAGACCCGCTGGATATTCGAAAGATAAACTTTTATGGAAAAGATAAATGTAATGTCACTCCCTATGGTCAGGTTGTTGAAGATAATGTAATACATGAGCTAGTAGCACAGCTTGAACAAACGAGTGACTACAAAAAACGCCGTGAACAAATCCGTATTTATAATAAGAAAAGTCCCATTCTAAAAAAAGGTATCGCACTGACCCCAGTGAAGTTTGGTATATCTTTTAACGTGGTTCATTTCAATCAGGCTGGAGCTTTAGTTCATATCTATACTGATGGTTCAATTCTGGTTAATCATGGCGGAACCGAGATGGGTCAGGGGTTGAATACTAAAATCGCTCAAGTAGTGGCGCTTGAATTGGGAGTCAGTTTAAGTCGAGTTCGAGCAACCGCTACTGATACCACTAAAGTAGCAAATACCTCAGCAACAGCGGCATCCTCTGGAACTGATTTAAATGGTAAAGCGGCACAGAATGCTGCACAGCAAATTCGCAGTCGCTTGCAAAAATTAGCAGCAGATAAATTTGGTGGTAACCCTAAAGATGCTGTTTTTAAAAAAGATACGATATCAATAAACAATAAAGTTATAGCATTTGATGAGCTCGTGTTACTTGCATATCAAAACCGGGTACAACTTTGGTCTGATGGTTTTTATAAAACACCCAAGTTAAATTGGGATAAAGATAAATTGCAAGGCAGGCCTTTTTACTATTTCGCTTATGGAGCCGCTGTTTCAGAAGTCATTATTGATACTTTAACGGGTGAAATGAAACTTCTACGTGCCGATTTATTACATGATGCAGGCAATTCAATTAACACTGCACTGGACATTGGTCAGGTAGAGGGAGCATTTATCCAAGGCATGGGTTGGCTTACCTGTGAAGATTTATGGTGGAATCCTGAAGGCAAACTGATGACACATGCACCTTCAACTTATAAAATCCCTGCGGTAAATGATTGCCCTCAAGATTTGCACGTGGATTTATTTCATAACAGCAATCATGAAGACAGCATAATGCGCTCTAAAGCCGTTGGCGAACCACCCTTGCTATTGGCTTTTTCAGTGTTTTTTGCCATTCGTGATGCGATTGCGAGTGTCGCTGATTATAAAGTAAACCCACCCTTAAATGCGCCTGCAACACCTGAAAGAATATTGAATACTCTGTCAAAGTTAAAGGCAAGGTCTAAGGCATGAACTGGATAAATGCACTGTCGGTACTTCAACAAGAATCACAAAGTTATGTGTTACTTACCGTCTTAGAAATCCGTGGTTCTAGCCCGCGAGATTCGGGGACAAAAATGGTTGTTAGTAAGGATACAGTCTTCGATACAATTGGCGGCGGTGCGCTGGAATATCAGTCCATAGAACTAGCGCGTGAATTATTGCAAAGTAAAAAACACCTGCAATTCACCAAGCAATTTAATCTAGGAAGAGATTTAAAACAATGCTGTGGTGGTGTGGTTGAAGTCTTTTTTGAAGTTTTTCCCGCTGTGAAATTTGCTATTAATATTTTTGGTGCAGGACATATAGGTCAAGCCCTTTTAAAAATACTGGAAGATTTGGATTGCCGAGTGAAGCTATTTGATACACGACCGGAATTGCTGACGAATAACACAGCCGAACATATTAAAATGATTCATATGAATCAGCCAGAAATAGCTGTTGAGAGTTGCTCACCTGATAGCTATTACCTAGTAATGACGCACGATCATGCTTTGGATCAGCAGCTGTGTGAAGCGATATTATCAAGGGCCGATAGCCGATACTGCGGTTTGATTGGTTCGCGTACCAAAGGGCTTAAATTCAGACAGCGCCTTCTCAAAAAAGGTTTTACTCAAAAAGAATTAGAACACTTAACTTGTCCGATGGGTTTGCCTGAGTTGAAAACAAAAATCCCTATGGAAATAGCGCTTTCTGTGTTGGCTGAATTACTTATAATTCAAAGTAAGCATGAACAAATATCTGCAACTAGAGATGATATTCTGAATTCACATATTATTAATTTGAGAAGCTAATGCAAAATCACATAACAGCGCATCGGAGCGAAATTCTGCATTGCTTAAGTGAGCCGGACCTAAGTCCGAATAAGGATGGCGCAAAAGGGTGGCAATACTTTGAAGACGGTTTACTGATCATTGAAAATAGGCATGTACATTCTATTGGCGAGGCTAAAACACTACTTAAAAAGCTACCCAAAAATACCCATATCACAGTGCATGAAAATAGCTTAATCACCCCAGGCTTTGTCGACACACATATCCATTTCCCGCAGTGTGAAATTATTGCGTCCTATGGTGAGCAGTTACTGAAATGGTTGGAAACCTATACATTTCCTGCGGAGCAACAGTTTGATGACCCAGAATACGCAAGCAAAATAGCCAGGTTTTTTCTGGATCAATTATTATCAAATGGAACAACAACGGCACAAGTATTCGGTACGGTTCACCCGCAATCGGTAGATGCTTTTTTTAGTGAGGCACAATCACGAAACCTACGCATGATTTGTGGCAAGGTGATGATGGATCGCAATGCCCCCGATGCTTTGCTGGATACGCCAGAAAGCTCTTATCAACAAAGTCGTGATCTGATTAAAAAATGGCACAATAAAGATCGCCTGCGCTATGCCGTAACGCCACGTTTTGCTCCAACCAGCACAGAGCAACAATTGCAAATGGCAGAGCGTTTATTAAAAGAGTTTCCGGATGTACATTTTCAAACGCATTTGTCAGAGAACAAAAAAGAGTGCGAATGGGTGAAGGACTTATTTCCAGAGCGAGAAAACTATCTGGATGTTTACGACCATTACAATCTATTAGGTAAACGCTCAGTTTTCGCGCATGGCATTCACCTTCAAGAGCAAGAATGGAAAAGGCTTGCCGAGACAGATTCTTCTCTCTCTTTTTGTCCGCGCTCCAATTTATTTATTGGTAGTGGATTATTTGAATTGCACAAAGCGCGACAGCATAAAGTCAAAGTATCCTTAGGAACAGATGTAGGAGGTGGGGATAGTTTTTCACTGCTACAAACCATCAATGAAGCATACAAAGTGCAACAAATACAGGGCAATAGTTTATCTGCCTTTCAGTCATTATATTTGGCAACTCTAGGGGGAGCTAAGGCGCTAGATCTGGATAATAAAATTGGTAACTTTGAGGTAGGCAAAGAAGCAGATTTTGTAGTTTTAGATTATCAGGCAACGCCACTATTAAAGTTTAAAATTGAACAGTGTAAAACACTGGAAGAACGATTATTTTCACTGTTAATGCTAGGTGACGATCGCACCATTAAAAGCACCTACATTATGGGTTTAGAGCAGATAATTTGAGTCATTGAAATAGCCGTACTGGTGCTGATACAAAAAACTAGGGGGGGTGCCATTGCTTTTTAAGGCTCCTTAAGAGCCAAAAAGTACGCAGGGAATCGCGTAGCG
>Ga0209633_10002805_pt1 | contig 16510 bp, 16 predicted proteins | sample Cruoilmetagenom1_FD_187290 | JGI IMG/M metagenome (GOLD analysis project Ga0209633, IMG submission 187290) | Oil polluted marine microbial communities from Coal Oil Point, Santa Barbara, California, USA - Sample 1 (SPAdes) (version 2) | ecosystem: Environmental > Aquatic > Marine > Oil seeps ... | reverse complement strand
GAGCGAAAGTCTCGGCAAGGGTTTGTCCGTAGCGTTCCGCTCCGGCGCCGTCACGGGCATGCTCGTCGCCGGTCTCGCGCTGATCGGTCTTGCGGGCTACTACGCAATCCTGACTTCGGGCGTCGGTAATGCGCCGGAAAGCCGTGACGTCGTCAACGGGTTGATCGCTCTGTCGTTGGGCGCGTCGCTTATTTCCGTGTTCGCGCGTCTCGGCGGCGGCATCTTCACCAAGGGCGCTGACGTTGGCGGCGACCTCGTCGGCAAAGTGGAAGCGGGCATCCCGGAAGATGATCCGCGCAACCCGGCGACCATCGCAGACAATGTCGGCGACAATGTCGGCGATTGTGCAGGCATGGCAGCGGATCTTTTTGAAACCTATGTCGTGACCATTGCGGCGACGATGGTGCTCGGTTCGATCCTTTACACGGCGAACGCCGCCGACTTCATGTTCTACCCGCTGGCGATCGGCGCGGTGTGCATCATCACCTCGATCATCGGCACTTACGCCGTCAGCCTCGGCAAAGGCTCCACCAACATAATGGGCGCCCTTTACAAAGGCCTTATCGTCACCGGTGTTTTATCGCTCGTCGCTATCGCGATCGTCACCTATCAGATCTTTGGTTTTGGCGAGACGATCGGGCAAACCTCAAACGGCGCATCCTTTACAGGGCTCAGCCTTTTCATCTGCGGCGTAATGGGGCTCGTGATTACAGGCCTTATCGTCTGGATCACTGAGTATTACACCGGCACGGGCTTTCGTCCTGTGAAGTCAGTGGCGAAAGCCTCTGAGTCCGGTCATGGCACCAACGTTATCCAGGGGCTCGCGATCTCCATGGAATCAACGGCCTTGCCCGCTCTCGTCATCGTTTTCGGCATTATCATCACCTACAACCTTGCCGGCCTTTACGGCATCGCCACGGCGGTGACGACGATGCTTGCGCTTGCAGGCATGATCGTCGCCCTCGACGCATTTGGTCCGGTGACGGACAATGCGGGCGGGATCGCGGAAATGTCAGGCCTTGAAGGATCGGTCCGCGACACGACCGACGCCCTCGACGCTGTCGGCAACACCACAAAGGCGGTCACCAAAGGCTATGCGATCGGCTCCGCCGGTCTTGGCGCCCTGGTGCTCTTTGCGGCGTATACCGAAGACATCAAACACTTTGTGGCGCACCCGAGCGAGTTTCCGTTCTTTGCCGATGTGGCCGTCGATTTCTCGCTGTCCAATCCTTACGTGGTTGTCGGCCTCTTCATTGGCGGCGGCCTGCCTTTCCTCTTTGGCTCATTGGCGATGCAGTCTGTCGGCCGCGCCGCCGGCGCCGTTGTTGAAGAAGTCAGGAAGCAGTTCCGCGAAGATCCAGGCATCATGGCCGGTACGTCCAAGCCGAATTACGGCCGCGCCGTCGACATGCTGACCCGCGCCGCGATCAAGGAAATGGTCGTGCCGTCGATGTTGCCGATCCTCTCGCCGCTGGCGCTTTACTTCGCGATTAATCTCGTTGCGGGTAAATCAGCGGCCTTGTCGTCTGTCGGCGCGATGCTGATGGGCGTTATCGTCACCGGGCTTTTTGTGGCGCTTTCCATGACCGCCGGCGGCGGCGCATGGGACAACGCCAAAAAATATATCGAAGACGGTCATCATGGCGGCAAGGGCTCAGAAGCCCATAAAGCCGCCATCACCGGCGACACCGTGGGCGATCCGTACAAGGATACAGCGGGCCCGGCGGTCAATCCGATGATCAAGATCACCAATATCGTGGCCTTGCTCCTGCTGGCGGTTCTTGCCGGCTAAGAGCGCAAAGCCGCTCAACAATTAAAAGGGCCCGCTTTCGCGGGCCTTTTTTATTTGTCGTATGTCCGGCGGTCATGCTTCTCACGCACATAAAAAACCTTCCGCGGAATCTCTCCGGCGCGGATATTTGTGTTGGCGTGAATGATCCGGGCTAGCGTTACATGTTTGAGCATGGCGCGTTCGGCCCGTGTCAGGTCGCGCTCATACCAGAAGCGATCATGATCGCGCAGGGCGGTAAACTGACGGCTCACGATTTTCTGGAAAACCGGCCCCAGCTGCGAGCCTTCGTCTTCGAGCGGATCTTCGCTAAGTCCGCCGACCCAAAGATCGATCTCGTCAACGGACCCATAAGCCGCATAGAGAGCCTGCTGGATGGCGGGGTCTGACGAGATGTCGTCGAAATCAGAAGCGCGCCCAAAGCCGAGGGCCTCGCGGGCGGCGTTATAGGAGGGCAGCCCGAGATCCCGGCCGCGCTGAATGTTGAGCGCGGCAAGGTCAAAACCGCCGGCGCCCGGCGGGCCAAAAAGAAAATTTCTGAGATCATCGACGATCACGGCGTCAATGCTCTGACTTTTCTGCGTCGCCAGGCCGCGCAGGATCGGGTCAAGCGCATTGCGGCGGTTGATGATTTCCGGCGCGTTAAAAAAGGCGTTGCGCAAGGAGATGTCTCCGCCCCTGGTTTCTTCGCCCGCTTTGTTAAGCCGCACGAGCTCCGTGTTGATCGCGCTGTGGCCGAACCGATAAGCCGCGCCGGAAAACTCGGCCATCATTGCCGGATTGCCCGGCTGATAACCGCGATAGCGAGGCATCGTGTCCCGCCCAATCAAAGCCGGTAGAAATTCCTTATACGTAATGATCTGAATTTCCGCGATCACCATCCGCCGCGCCGCCTGATAGATGTCGTCACCGGAAAAATGAGGCCGCTGGCGCGCAATCCTCGCCGCCCACCTATTATGCTCGCGCATAAAGAGAGTGTGCATCGTTGCCAGGCCAACCTGTTCGTTCGCGCGCACGTCGCCGGCGAGAAACAATTTCGCCGGGTCCGGCGCCGGGCCGTTGGCGTTCGGCAAATTATCCGTGTTGAAAGGCAACAGGGCGCCACGGCTGGTTTTGAGACGGCCCGTACCGTCATGGGTTCGAAGCGCGGCGGCGCGTTCCTCGTTGCTGCCATAGACCATGGAGCCGTCTATCCAGGCGGTAATTTCGTTGATTTGCTTGCGCGGGTTTTCAAGATCCGTCCCGCTTTCAGGATCGGATATCGCGCGATTGAACGGGATGACCCGGTCGCCCGCCCCGGCGGGATCGAAATAGGGATCGCCCATGGGAACGGGAATGTCGAAATCGCGCCCGTTTGGCCCCGGATCTGCGACGCCGTCGCCAAGCGTGATGTCATGATCGAGAAACTGGCCCCACTGCCACAGGAAGTCGCTGGTTCCATACTCGTTTGGAAATGTCCGTTCGCCCTGGTCGACGATAATGTTGCTGATCTCCCGCGCGCTTTTGCGCAATGGCCCGGCCATGGCGCCAATACCATCCGAATAATCGCTTAGCATCAGCCGCTGAAACGGCTGGAAGGTTGCGCCTGAGGCTGGATCCAGCTTGTTATTGCCGACGCCGTCAAAGGAGCGCACTTCACGCCCGCGGGAAAAAGGGCGCCGCCAGTTTTGCCGTCGATCACGGCGCTTTGCTTTCGACTGCGCCTCGTTGTCGCGCGTAATATTTTGTGAAGATTGCTGTTCATCGCGCTCATGGTCGCGTTCGCCAAGCACTGAAGAATGCGCCGTCATAGCGATCACAATCGCCCCGACAGCCGGCAATAAAAGCTTTTTCATCTGGTCCACCCACTTTAAACAACTGTACACCCGCAATGGCATTTCAAACCGGATGGACCCGATTATCAAGGAACAAGCAGTGAATTTTCATCCAGATTTCGCGCTATTGGCGAAGCGCGGCTTGAGGACTCGCCAATGACGGTAGCCGGTTTTGCAGCGGTGATTTTTGATTGCGACGGCGTTCTCGTCGACAGCGAAATACTGGGGCTTGATGATTCTGCGTCTTATTTGCATGAACACGGATTTAACTGGTCGCCTGCCGATCTCGTGCGATTGTTTACAGGGCTGCGCGATGATGTTTTCTTCGAGCGCCTTTCAAGCGAATATCTCGCAATTAATGGGCGTGAACCCAAAGCAACATTCTTCGACGGATTGTTGTCGGTTCGGCGCTCTCGTCGAGACGAGCTGCAATCCGTTCCGGGTGCGGATGATGCGTTGAACGCATTGTCGCTGCCAAAAGCGGTTGCGTCATCTTCGCGTACGGAGTTTCTCGAGAGTAAGTTGAAACGCACGCGCCTTTACGATTTTTTTGAGCCGCATATTTATTCCGCGGAACTTGTCTCGCACGGTAAACCGGCGCCGGACATTTTCCTTTATACGGCGGAAAAAATCGCCATCGATCCGGCCCGCTGTTTGGTCATTGAGGACAGCGAGCATGGCGTTTTAGCGGCGCGCGCGGCGGGCATGACGGTCTGGGGCTTTCTCGGTGGCGGTCATTGCTTTGACGGGCATGGAGACCGGTTGGCGGCGTCCGGCGCTGACCGGATCGTCGATAGTTTTCAGGATTTCATCTCATTGCTTGACGCCTGAGGCGGGGGAGGCGAGGCTCAGACCCATGATTTTTGGTTCAGACAATTGGGCCGGCGCCGCGCCGGAAATTATTGAAGCGATTGCGCGCGCCAATGAAGGGCCGGCCCCATCTTATGGCGGCGATGACCTGACGCAGCGGGTCACAGCGCAGTTCACGGAGCTTTTTGAGAAAGACTGCGCGGTCTATTTTGTCGCCACCGGCGGCGCCGCAAACGGGCTCGCCCTTTCGGTCATGACGCCGCCTTACGGCATGATCTTGTGCCATGAACAAAGCCATATACAGATGGATGAGTGTGCGGGCCCGGAATTCTTCACCGGCGGCGCAAAATTGCTGCCGGTTGCAGGGCGCGCAGGAAAACTTGAGCCCGACGCCATTACGAAAACGCTTGCAGGCTTTCCCCACCGCCCCCCTCATGGCGCGCCGGAGAGCGTTCTGTCCCTGACGCAAGGAACAGAGTGTGGCACGGTTTATTCCGTCAGCGAATTAAGGGCGCTTTGTGAAGTGGCGCATGGTGCGGGAATGAGCGTTCACATGGATGGCGCGCGGTTCGCCAACGCCGTTGCGGCGTCAGGCGCGTCGCCGGCGGAATTAAGCTGGAAATCAGGCGTCGATGTTTTGTGCTTCGGCGGAACGAAAAACGGCTGCCTTGCCGCTGAGGCGGTGGTCTTCTTCGACAAGGATATGGCGAAAGACTTTGAATTCCGCCGCAAGCGCGCCGGGCATCTGTGGTCGAAAATGCGTTTTATCGCCGCTCAGTTTGAGGCCTATCTGGCCGACGATCTGTGGCTGCGTCTTGCGGCCCGCGCAAACGCAATGGCGGCAAATCTGACGGAAGGACTCGCCGCCACCGATGGCGTCGAAATATCATATCCAACCGATATCAACGAAGTGTTCGCCTGTTTTCCCGAGGGCGTTGCGGAGAAGTTGAAAGACTGCGGCGCCGCCTTTTATCCGTGGATCACGCCAGGCGATCCGGCGAATGGCAGAATGCATCGTCTGATTACCTCATTCCGGACGATGCAGCGTGACGTCGATGTGTTTTTGGACGCTGTCGCCAAAGCCAAATCATCCTGACTTCGACTTCCCGAGCGCATTTTACGGCAATCACGCTTGCGTGAGAGGCGCGCTCATGCGGTGAACCGGTACCCACATAAGACGAACCGACTAGCTCTATCTGAGTATTAGAAATATTCGCATAACAGGCGGATTGCGCGCTGCAACCGGAGGCTCCATTTCTCGCCGTTAAAACTTTTTATACGGACGATATAGCCAAAGGGATTACAGATGAAAACTAAATATTTGACAGCAGTGCTATTTGTATTTGCCGCGCCGGCGGCGCTTGGCCAGGAAGTTGAGTGGGGTTCGGACGAGCTGCGATCAACATGGGAAGGCCGCGCCGAATGGCCGGCGGTGGAAATTGGCGATCTGGACATTGATGTTGAAAAACTGATTGGCATGCGGGCCGTCTATCAGCGCCGAACAAATCTCAATGCCGACGTTCACTCGCAAAAGGCGGTCTTTCAATATGATGTCGCGAACTGGAACGGCGAGCCTGCCCTGTTGACGATGTGGACCGCTTCCGGCGACGGCGAAATAGAGGATGTCAGCGACGCAACGGCGCAGTTCATTGGTACGATATCGGATCTGGAGACATTCCAGTTGCGCCAATCTGTCGGCACATTCGCCGGCAGCCTCGCCTATTCCAATCTAACCGATGAAAAAAGCGTTGGCGCATCGGTTTCAAACGCAGGGGAAGCATCCAGCACTATTGTCGATAGCGCCATGGCAGGCTTCGACACGCTGAATATCGGCCAGATAATGGGTTTGTATGACGCCAAACATGGTCTCAAAGCCGGGCAGAAATTTCGTTTGCCGTATTTTAATTCAGGCGACGCCTCGATCGCCCATCAGGAATATTATGTTCGCGGCAAGGTTACGATCACGGATGAAAACGGCAAGGAAAGAAAGCTTTGGGACGTTTTCTCGCTTTGGCGAAACGACGGCTATGGCGGCCATTATTATGTCAGCGGAAAGGCGCCATATTTCTGGGGGTACAAGCTGGACAATGTAGTTACCGGCGATCTGCGCGCGGAAGTAAAATACAAAGACCACATGCGCATGAATTAAGAGCGGATGTTTAGCGCCTGATTATTCCGATGCTTCTTTCATCCATAGCGGTCGCGTATAAAAGGCTAGCAAAGTAAAAAAAGCGATCACGGCAAAAAGCGACACCCAGCCGATCCATGGCTGTTCCATCATCAGGGCGCCGACGCTGACGAAAGCGAAAATCGGCGGCGCCATGCCGATGGCGGACGTCCAAAGATAGGTGCGTAGGGTCACCGGGCTTAACCCAGACCCATAATTAACGACCGTATAAGGAACAAACGGGATCATCCGCGCGAGCAATAGGAATGGCGCGCCGCGCCGGCGCACGCGATCTTCAAACCCCGCCAGCATTTTTTCCGGCAGAATGCGGTTAACGATCGGTCGGCCAAGCACGCGCGCGAGGCAAAAAGCGATCAGCGCCGCGATCATGGCGCCGATCCATGTCAGCACGAAACCTTCCAGACGGCCGAACGCAGCGCCATTTGCGACCGCCACCGTTTCGGCCGGCAACGGCAGGAACGACACGACGATCATGGCGCCGACAGCGCCAACCGGCGCCCACGGCCCCAATTGATCGATAAACGCCCGGTATTTCTCCGGGTCCAGAAAGATCGACCAGAACTCGGCGTCGAATAAATCCATAATGATGAAAGTTTATTCCATAAATAGGCACCGCACCATTAACAGCGAGCGCGATCGCCGCAAGATGTGAAGCGGCGAATGGTTCGCGCTGCGTGATGGGCCGAGCCAGTCAGACGCCGGCGTCAAATCCACCCCGCCGCCTCGCGCCGGATGATGGTTCCCAAAAGGCCGACCATCTCCGGTGCGTCATTGAGGCAAGGGATCGAATAGAATTGTTCGCCGCCCGCGGCGATAAAGGCGGCGCGCGCCGCGATGTCGATTTCCTCAAGGGTTTCGATGCAGTCGGCGACGAAGCCAGGGGTAATAACAGCGATGCTTTTAACACCTTCGCCGGCGAGTTTTTGGAGCGTTTCTTCCGTCGCCGGCTCCAACCATTTTTCCCGGCCGAATTTCGACTGAAACGCCATCGGTGCAAAACCTTCCGTCCACCCCATTTCCTCGCGCAAGAGGCGTGCAGTCTTGGCGCAATGACAATAATAGGGATCGCCTGCATCAAAATAGCGTTGCGGCAAGCCGTGGAACGAAATGACGACACGCTCCGGCGCCCAGTCGAGTGTTTGAAGACCGCGTCGCGCGACCGCGCCAAGCGCGTCAATATAGGCGGGCGCATCCGGAAAGGCGGGCGCTGTTCTGATCGCAGGCTGCCAGCGCATGTTTTTTACCGCATTGAACACGGCGTCGGCGACGCTCGCCGTCGTCGTTGCGGAATATTGCGGATAAAGCGGGATGACCAAAATGCGCGTACAGCCCCGGTCTTTCAACGCACTGATGCGACTGGCGAGTGACGGCTCGCCATAGCGCATCGCCCAATCGATCACGGCCTCTTCGCTGAAGGCCTTCGCGACGCCTTCTGCCTGCGCGCGCGTATAGTAGCGCAACGGGCTCTCATCGCTCTCCTTGCGCCAGATCTTTTGATAGTTTCGCGCGGCCGACGCCGGGCGCGCATTCAAGATGATCCCGTGAAGGATTGGCAGCCATAAGACGCGCGGCAGATCGACGATCCGCGCGTCGCTCAAAAACTCACGGAGATAACGACGCACGGCGCCCGGCGTCGGCGCGTCCGGCGTGCCGAGATTGACCAGAAGAACGCCGACCCGGCCCTCGTCAATGTCCGGATGGCCAGACGGCGCATATTGGCTTTGCTGATTGGTTTCGGTCTTGCCCGTCATCCTGCCTCGTTCACGTCCTAGAGCAAAATGCGTTAAATGCGAATCGGGCATTTTGCTCTAGATTCTTTCATGGTCGCATCGCACGACGCGAAAACCGTTGCACACTTTTCGCTCGATGCTTTAGCGCATTCGATGAATGCACTGCGTTGAAGAAAAAATGAAGAGGAGGCGAGAAATCCTTATGGCGCAGATGGAGTATCGCCCGGTTTATAACTGGCCGCCCGGTCTTTGGCCCTGTAGCGCGCTTCGTCCTGGCGGCGGAATTTGCGGCGCATGCGTTCGTTCTCGCCAAGCGAGCGGAAAGCCGGCGCCGCTTCCGACAGTGTTTTTGCGCTTTCCGCATCGCGCCGCTCATGGGCGCGCACCGCCAGGCGTTTCTTCATCCGATAAGAGGCGCGCGGCGCGTCCGGCCTCGCGGTTTCAGGGTCTTCGCTGATAGCGAGAAGGCCGCGCGCGCCGTCGCTCTGCGCCTGTTCATTCTGGATGTACCAGAAGAGCACGACCGCAAAAGTTGCGACAATGGCGATGAACTCAAGCGCTTCCAAAATCACGGTCCTTAATCTGCAGGCATTCGTTAATGCTCTTCGGTTCAACCCGCAAAACGCAGCGATGGCGATAAAGCTGCAAGCGCCGTGCAACTTTATCTATTGATTAGACTGCGCCGCAAATGCCCGAACGCACCCAGCCGCCGAGGCGTTTGGCGTCCGGTGAGAAAAACACAGTTAACGCCCAGACATGATGGCGCGGGTTATTTGGGCGCTCAAATGGCGTATTGGCGGGCCCAAGAATTGCGCCCGCCAACTACAACGCCACGGATGTGAGGGTTTAGCGGCGCTTCGCGATACGCACCGATCCGTTTTCTGCATCATGGATACGGTCAAGGCGCGGGTGATCAATCTTTGCGACGAATTCATCGGCCAGCCGATCGGTGCAGTTCTCTTCAACTCTCATATCGTCAAGGGTGCGCGCGCCGGGCGCTTCGCAGGCTAGCTGGGCTTTTTTTGTAAGCCGCTTATGCAGAACATTGGCGCCGCCAGCGGTATCAAGCTCATAGCTCTTATATGAGAACTGCACAGAGTCTTCCGCAGAGGCCGGGGCTGCGGCAATGGCGATGACAGACGCAGCGACGAGGGCTGTTAGGGTTTTAGGGGACATAGCGTTTCCTTTTCTTTTCAATCAAAGTTACCGCGCCCCGTGAGAGATCAATGATCTTGAGCTGCTTTGGATTCACGCTCAGCAATCATCGAACAAGAAAATAATACGGATACGACGTATAATAGGGAATACGTCTTGACGCTTTGCTCCGTCGCTTCATCGAAAACTCGTTCACGCGAGCGTGACCTTGACGGGCGTCGTCAAAAAATGCTGGATGCGCGCTATGACCTATAATGGAAAATGGGCGCTGATTACCGGCGCATCGGCGGGGATCGGGACCGTCTTCGCTAAAACTTTTGCCTCTCGCGGCGCAAACCTCATTCTTGTCGCCCGGCGCGAGGACCGGCTCGCCGCACTGGCCGATGAGTTAAAAGCATCCCATGGGATTGAGGTGAAGATTATCGCCGCCGACCTTGCCGAGCCTTCGGCGCCGGAAGCGATCGCCGCGCGGTTGAAGGCGGACGGCGCCAAGGTCGATATTCTGGTCAACAATGCCGGTTTTGGGTTGCCGGGCCATTATCAGGAGAGCGACTGGCGAACGCATCGCGATTTTCTCGAATTGATGGTCACGGGTTACGCGCATCTGACGCGGCTTTTCCTGCCGGCAATGCTGGAGAGCGGCTATGGGCGCATCATTCAAGTTTCGTCTGTCGCCGGGCTCGTCCCCGGCTCGTCCGGACATACGCTTTACGGCGCGTCAAAAGCGTTTCTTGTCAGCTTTGTGCAGTCACTGGCGGCGGAATGCGAAGATACGGGCGTTCACGTCTCGGCTCTTTGCCCAGGCTTTACTTATTCAGAATTCCATGACGTCAACGATACGCGCTCGCTTGTCTCGCAAATGCCGAAATATATGTTCATGGCACCCGAACCCGTTGTTGAGGGCGCGATTGCCGCGGTCGAAGAAGGCCATGTCGTTTACGTGCCCGGCGCCTGGAACAAGTTTGTCGTCTGGATGATGAAGGCCCTGCCGCGCCCCTGGGCGGCGGCGATGGTGAAAAGTCAGTCGGCGAACTTCCGTCGACAGAGCGTTTGAAGCGTTAATCCGGCTGCGCGGCGCCAACAGGCTTTGACAGCACAAAGCTTTTGATCGCACCGGCGAGCGTCTGCTCAAACCAGGGCCGTGTCGTCTTCCCTCCAAGCAGCGACGCGGAGAAAACGGCTGCGTCGCGCGTCATCCCGCCGAGCATGGCGATCGCGAATGCTGCGACTTCCGGTAAGGTGTTTTCTGGAATTTCTGGCGCAAGCCGCCCAAGGGCTTTGGCCAGATCTTCGGCAAGCGCGAGCGAGTCTGTTCGTGCGGCTTTCTTGATGCTGTCAATAACCGCGTCAGGGCGGGCTGCTCTCGTGATCAGGCTCCGGTTCGTTGCTGCATAGTCCATTGCGACCGAGACGGCTTGTTCCGTCCATATGTCGAGTGACGTTGCGCGCGCGTTCAGCAATGTCAGCTTACGGATAAGTTGTGACCGGCGCTCGTGATACAGCGCGGCGATGGCCGCGTCCTTGTTTTCAAAGCGGCCATAAAAGGCGCCAATCGAGACGCCCGCGGCGGCGGCGAGGTCATGGACGGTGGCGGCGTCCAGCACGTCCTTGTCGAGCGCGCGTGCGACGGCCTTCAAAATTGCGTCCCGGGTGCGCCGGCTGCGTTCTTGAAGCGCCGGCCGTGCGCCTGAGACGGTTTTCTCGCCCGGCGCCGGGCCTTCACAGCGCTCGCCCGCTATCGCGCTCATTTGGCGCTCTCCTTGACAAACAAAAATAGAACCATATTCTAATTCGAATTAAGGAATAGATCAATGAAAAAAGCCGCCTTTTTTGATCTCACAGCTTTGTTGCTCGTCTTCTGGGCTGCCTGGTCGCTACGCTTTTTCGGTGTCGGCCAGATCGGAGCGATTTCCATGGCGGCGACCGGCGCGCTGGGCGTGCTCATTCTCATCCGCCGAAAAATTCGCCTTGCCGATATCGGCTTAAAGCCGGTCAGGCGCCGCGATTTTTTTCGCGCGCTGGAAGTGGTCGGCGTCATTGGCGTCGTCTTTGTCGTGATTGCACCGGCGCTGATTTTTCTTCTGGGTCCTTTGTCGCCTTCGGCCGCTATCACCGAGCAGCCGCAGGATCTGCGCGGCTTCGTGATCGACATTGTTGTATTCACATGGATCGCCGCGGCGCTCGGCGAGGAGTTTGTGTTTCGCGGCGTGATCTTGAACCGGTTTGAAGCTTTATTCGGCGCGGGGACGGGCGGCGTATTCGCAGCCGCCTTGATGCAGGCGGTCTGGTTTGGCGCCGGACACGCAAGCCAGGGGATTACGGGCGTCGCGCTGACAAGCACTCTCGGATTTGCGCTGGCGATTTATTTCCTGACGCGGGCCGAGCGGTCTCTCCTGCCGCTCATCATCGCCCATGCCGGCGTTAATACGGCCGTGTTGACCGTGGCCTTTTTTTCATAAGTTGAAATATGCCATGCGCGACGCCTGAACTCGCTATCCGGCCTTTTCCGCCCAGCTGCGGTGCTCCTGGTCGAGGCCATAGGCGGCCATCGCGGCCAGCGCGACGACATCACCGACGCGCGCGCCGACCTGTACGATTTGCACCGAGTGCTCCAGCCCGATCAGCACCGGGCCGATCACGATAGCGCCGCCGATTTCGCCAACCAGCTTGGTTGAAATGCCGGCGGAATGAACTCCCGGCGTGATCAGCACATTGGCCTCGCCCTTGAGGCGCGAGAAAGGATAGACCGAGCGGAATTTTTCGTTGAGCGCCATACGCGGCGTCATTTCGCCTTCATAATCGAAATCGACATCTTCGCGCTTGTCGAGAATTTCAACCGCGCCTGCAACGCGCCTTGAATGCTCCGTATCGGGATTGCCGAAATTGGAATAGGAAACGAAAGCGACCTTCGGATCATAGCCGAGGCTGCGCACCGCATGGGCGACCTGCATGGCGATGTCGGCAAGGTCTTTCGCGCTTGGCAGTTCGGTGACGCTGGTGTCGGCGACAAACAGCGTGCGGTTCTGTGTCAAGAGAATAGACATGCCGATCAGTCGTTCGCCGGGGCGCGCATCAAGAGCGAGCCGGGCGTTGCTGAGCGCAACGTCATAATGGCGCGTGACGCCGGTCACCATGCCGTCTGCATGGCCATGGGCGAGCATGCACGCGGCGAAGACATTGCGGTCGGTGTTGACGAGGCGCTGCGCGTCACGGTGGAGATATCCCTTTCGCTGAAGTCTGTTGTAAAGATATTCCGTATAGACAGGGTTGTGGGTCGAAAGCCGGGCGTTCTGGATTTCAAATTCGCAATCCTGCGGCAGCCCGAGCGATACGAGCTGCTCTTTAATTTCCTTTTCCCGGCCGATCAGGATGGCGCGGCCCAGCCGTTCCTGCTGGAAGCCGTAAGCAGCACGGATTACCGTTTCGTCCTCGCCTTCCGCAAAGACAATCCGCTTAGGTGTCTCGCAGCCGCGCAATGTTGATTGTATTTTCTGCAGGAAGGAGGCGGACGGATTAAGCCGTGCGGCGAGCGTTTCCGAATAGGCGGCGAGATCGTCAATCGGTTTTCTTGCAACGCCAGAGTCTGCGGCGGCTTTCGCAACGGCGGGTGGAATTTCGGAAATCAGCCGCGGATCGAACGGCGTCGGGATAATATAGCCGGGTCCATATTTCAGGCGCTTGCCATAGGCGGCGGCGACTTCATCTGGGACATCCTCGCGGGCGAGCTTCGCGAGCGCTTCGGCGCAGGCGATTTTCATTTCCTCGTTGATGGTGCGCGCGCGCGCATCAAGCGCGCCGCGGAAAATGTAGGGAAAGCCGAGGACGTTATTGACCTGGTTCGGATAGTCCGACCGGCCGGTGGCGATAATCGCATCGTCGCGGACTTCCCGAATTTCCTCGGGCAAAATTTCCGGCGTCGGGTTGGCCATGGCGAAGATGATCGGGTTTTTTGCCATCGATTTGACCATATCCTTGGTCACCGCGCCGCCGACCGAAAGGCCGATGCAAACGTCCGCTCCGTCCATCGCATCGGCGAGTGAACGCTTGTCGGTCTCGACCGCATGGGCCGAACGCCACTGGTCCATACGTTCGGTGCGGCCTTTATAAAGGACGCCCTTGGAATCGCAGACCAGCGCATTGTCATGGGGCAGGCCCATCGCCTTGATTAGTCCGATGACGGATAAAGCCGAAGAGCCGGCGCCGGAAACTGCGACCTTTACTTCCTTGATTGACTTGCCGGTGATGTCGAGGGCGTTGAGAAGACCCGCCGCGGCGATGATCGCAGTGCCGTGCTGGTCGTCATGGAACACCGGAATGTCCATCAGCTCTTTCAGGCGCTGTTCAATTTCGAAGCTTTCCGGCGCGGCGATGTCTTCAAGGTTGATGCCGCCAAAGGCGGGGCCGAGATATTTCACGGCGTTAATGAACTCTTCCGGGTCGCGCGTGTCGACTTCGATATCGACTGAGTCGATATCGGCGAAGCGTTTAAAGAGGACCGACTTTCCCTCCATCACCGGCTTTGACGCCAGCGCCCCGAGATCGCCCATGCCGAGGATCGCCGTGCCGTTGGAAATGACGGCGACCATGTTGCCCTTGGACGTATAGTCATAGGCGCTGTCCGGGTCGTCGGCGATCCGTTGAACCGGAACGGCGACGCCGGGGGAATAGGCCAGCGACAGGTCGCGCTGCGTCGCCATTGGCTTGGTTGGCGTGATTTCGAGCTTGCCGGGCTTGCCGCGGCTGTGAAAGGCGAGCGCTTCTTCGTCGGTGAATTTTGTGGTGTTGTCGTCCATGTGAGGATCCGGCCTGAAATTGTTGCTTTTTTTGAGGCTTACCCCTCCTTATAACAGCCTGCAACGCGTATCCGGAATTAATGCGGGAGGCAGGCCATGAATTTCTATCAACGCCATATCGAGCCGCGGCTGGTGAGCATTGCCTGCAGCGCCAGGCCGATAGCCCGCCAGCGCGAGAAAATCGTGCCGCGCGCAAAGGGCGCCGTTCTCGAAGTCGGCTTCGGGGCGGGACACAATCTGCCATATTACGAGGCGGGCCAGGTTGAGCGGCTCTATGCGCTTGAGCCCTCGCTCGGGATGCGCAAGCGCGCCGCAAAACGACTCTCAGAATCGCCGCTCGATATCGAACTCCTCGATCTGCCGGGCGAAGAAATTCCGCTTGCCGACAAAAGCGTCGACAGCGTCCTCATCACTTACACAATGTGCACGATCCCGGAAGTCGGCAAAGCGCTGGGCGAGATGCGCCGGGTCTTGCGGCCGGGGGGCGAGATGTATTTCTGCGAGCATGGCCGCGCGCCCGATCCGGGCGTCGCCAAATGGCAGGACCGGCTTAACGGCGTGTGGGGCGCTATAGGCGGCGGCTGCAATTTAAATCGCGACATCCCAAATCTGTTGCGCGATAGCGATTTCGTCATTGACGAGCTGGACGAGATCTATCTTCCGGGAACGCCGAGATTCGCCGGTTATAATTATTGGGGCGTCGCAAAGCCGGCCTAGCCGCTGGCCGCAACAGCCACTATGTCAGGCCGCATGAAGATAAAACTGAAACGCGCCTATGACGCGCCATCGAAATCGGACGGCAAACGCTTCCTTGTTGAACGCCTTTGGCCCCGCGGCGTGACGAAAGATAAAGCTGCGCTCGACGAATGGTTCAAGGACATCGCGCCCAGCCCTGCTTTGCGCAAATGGTATGATCATGAGCCCGCCAAATGGCCGGAATTTCAAAAGCGCTATGTGAAAGAATTGGCGGAGAATGATGAGGAGGTTCGCCGTCTGGCGGACGCCTGCGCAAAAGGAAGTGTCACATTCGTTTATGCGGCGAAAGACGAGAAGCGCAACAGCGCCGCAGTGCTCAAGGAATATATAGAAAAACTGGGCTAAACAGGGCCCCGGGCGGGCATTGCGGGGGCCGGGTAAAACGCTTACCTAATGGCCACAGTCAGTATCGAAAGCCGCGCATATGTTTATCCAGACCGAAGACACGCCAAACCCTCAGTCGATGAAATTTATCCCCGGCCAGGCAATCCTTGGCGCCGGCGCGCTGGGCATGGATTTTCCGACCATGGAAACGGCGGCGGCCTCGCCGCTCGCCGCGATGCTGTTTGAAACAGACGGCGTGATGAGCGTTTATCTGGGCGGCGACTTTATCACCGTCACCAAGGCGGAAGCGGTTGAGTGGATGTATATCAAACCGGCGATCCTCGGTGCGATCACCGATTTCCTCACCGCCGGCCTGCCGGTTCTGGTCGAGGGCGCGGAAGCGTCTTCCGGCAAGCCCGCAACGCCGCTTGAAGAGTATGAGGGCGAGGACCGCGAAGTCGTTGAACAGATCATCGAGCTGATCGACACCCGCGTGCGCCCCGCGGTCGCCGCCGATGGCGGCGACATCGTTTTTAAACATTACGAGCCGCGCACCGGCGTCGTCTTCCTCGCCATGCAGGGCGCCTGCGCCGGTTGTCCGTCATCCACCATGACCCTCAAAGCCGGTATTGAGAATATGCTGAAGCACTATGTGCCGGAAGTTGCGAGCGTTGAGGCGGTTGCGTAGAGGCCTCAAGTCGATTTTGCTCAGCGTTGTTGTTGCTTCCTCTAACGCTTGATTGATTGGTGCGATCCGGGCGAGGATTGGACCAGCAATAAAAGGGGCATTCCATGTCTGATAAAGTATACGCCATCTCAAAAGTCGTCGGCACCTCGAAGAAGTCGATCGAGGATGCGATTGAGAACGCCATTTCCACGGCGTCAAAGTCGATCAACAATCTCGACTGGTTCGAGGTGAAGGAGACCCGCGGCTTCATCGACAATAACAAGGTCGCTTATTATCAGGTCAGTCTGGAGCTTGGCTTCCGCTACGAAAAATAATAATGGCGCGATGGCGTTCGCGCCGCAGGCCCACAAACGGAAAGACCGCTCATGTCTGATAAAATGATCAATGACGAAGCCCTCGATATCGTTTTTCGAAACGCGCGCACCCGCAATGGCTGGGAGGAGCGCGATGTTTCAAAAACCCT
>Ga0209633_10002802_pt1 | contig 16516 bp, 11 predicted proteins | sample Cruoilmetagenom1_FD_187290 | JGI IMG/M metagenome (GOLD analysis project Ga0209633, IMG submission 187290) | Oil polluted marine microbial communities from Coal Oil Point, Santa Barbara, California, USA - Sample 1 (SPAdes) (version 2) | ecosystem: Environmental > Aquatic > Marine > Oil seeps ... | reverse complement strand
TATATAGGTTATATCTTCATAAACCGGATTTGGCCAATTGTAAGTTCTATCTTGCGGGAAGAACTCTGAAATACTTTGAGTTCCAGATGCTGCATTCAGATAAGAACCATTTTGATTATTACCAAATTTGCCTCCCCAATTAACTTCTCCCTCAGACTTAATACTCCAGAAATAAAATTCATTATTTTCAGTGACCGTTGAGAATAATAAATCATCTTCTCTTTTTACTAAAGATTGATAACCAATAAATTTATCTCCGGTTGAAATTGGGAAATCATTTAATAGTTTACCATCCAATCCAGAATAAGCGAAAATAACTCCATCGTCAGACGTACACAAAATGTCTGTATAATCATCATTGTTAATGTCAGCAGCAAGCGGAGTAGCGACAAATGTATTTATATCATTATTTACAATTGGATAGTTTTCCGCCATACTTCCGTTTAAATTTACAGCATATAATTCATTACCGGAGTAGAACAATATATAATTCTCACCATCTTGTTTTATGTCTGCAATAGAAAAATCATCAATAATATATTGTGTAGAATAATCAAATTCATTTTGAATCGTTCCATCTTTAATTACATAGAAATTATTTTCTTCTGATAAAACAATACTGAGAACTTCTCCATTCTTATCATTTGTTAGAACAAGCTTAATCGGTTCTTCAGAAATTGATACTGTTCTGTTTTGTACATCAGTATATCCAACTTTATGGATAGCATACACTTTTTCATTTTCTACAACAACTTGAGTAATTGGATAAGTACTAACATCTAATGTAGTTACCAATGCTGGAACTTCTTTAGTTATAGCATCAAAGCTGTAAACGGCAAGTGTTCCGTTTTCTAATCCGACATATATTTTTATTCCATTACTATTTAGAATAGTTATGATTGGTGAACTTATATTGGATTCTAAATCGACAGTGTGATTTATCAAATTACTACTATCCGAGAAGCAAACATTTAGTTTATTTCCAAATCCACCAAAAATAAACTCGCTAATAAATTCGTTATTATTGAGTTCAATAACAGAGAAGTTATTATTGGAAAATTCATGTTTTAATAACAATGCAACAAATCTATTATTTACTAGTTTCAATAAGCGAAGATCATTTCCCCTAAGAAAGTAGGTATTACGATTATTATTTGAGCTAACAGATTTTATTTCATTAACCTTTATATCCGAAATACTTTTTGTAGTTTGAATCAATTCAATATTTTCAGAACCAAAACTAACATCAAATGCCATTCTATTTGAAATAGTTGAAAAGTTAGAAAATGAGATTAAACTTTTTGCTTCTTCATTTGAATTAGTATTTGGTTTAGTTGTACCGTTAAATTGATTAGTATAAAATTCTGATCGATTATCGGCAAACCATAAATCGTTTTCTTCACCTTCAGCAATTATAATATCACCAAAAATAGTTTGAAATTCTTCACCAATATCTTGAATGCCATCAGCTTCTTCTAAATCAACACCTCTTCTATTTTTATCTACATTGATTTTGTTTTCACTTAAATTTTGATCTATGACATTTTCATCAATATGCCAAATTAAAATTCCATTTCCAGGTACTGCCCAATCAAATTCATCAACATTTAGGACTACGCCAGAAAGAGTATCTACATTAACATTATTGAACTTTGTGGTATCCTTTGGCAACGACAGAGTTTTTAATTGCCCGGCAACTTTATACGTTATCGTTATACCATCATTATTAGCATCTCTTGTTCGGTTCTCAATCAAATAATATTCCGAAGAATTTATTGGAACTTTAACAATTTTAACATCTGCATTTTGAGCTATTTCACTTGCAATAACTTCAATATTTGTTTCGTTTGAGTTAATAACCAAAGGAACATCCCAACCAAGAAATATTTTTTCCCAAGCCGAAGGCTGCGGTGGAAACAAACCTTTGTATGCAAAAAGTGATTGTCCATCCATCAAACCAAATCTGCCAATTGCACTTTTACCAGTTTCAGAATCAAATAAATCCGGTAAACCCAAATGGCTGGCAATACTTGAAACTATTAATCCGTTTATAGAAAGTTCAAGTAATGTTGGATCTCCAAAACCTTCAATTTCTCTTGATTCTGTTTCAGGTAAAATAATGCTGTTTGTAATTTTTTGACCATTGCTCAATTCAATTCCATCAAAAGTTTCACCATAAAAAGTTTTGAAAGAATTTAATCCTAAGTAGAGAGAAGGTAAATCTCTTGATTCACCCAAAAGTTCTGAAGTACTTATATCTTTACCAGCACCAGCATGGAATAATAAGAACACATCATAACTTGCATAATCTATATTAGGATTTATGGTTTCATTTGCGAACCATACTTCTTTAGCCAATTCACCAAGACCAATAAATCCATCATTATCAACCGGAGAATAATCTCGCATTACTTTTGAAACAGTAACAATATTAGGAAGCACAGTATATTCAATACTCAAATTTCCATTTGATACTTTTTCAAAATAGTTTTTGGAAAATTCTAAATGGTCACTAAAATAATTTGCATTATGTGGCAAAGGATCAATAATATCGTTGCCATAATCCTTTGTATATAGCGAACCAAAAGTACCATCACCTATTGTAAGATTAAAATTATCTGGTTGAAACTCTACCATAACAGCCAAAATATTAAGCGAACTAACTGCTTGAGTAGAATTGGAACTTTCAGAAGTAATTTGCGGAACAAATGTTTGGGCAGTTAAACTACCCAAACTTATAAAAACAATAAAGAATAATATTTTAAGATTGGTCATGCTAAATTAAATTCCTCGTGGAAACCCTTTACCCATTGAAGATGAAGCACCATCCCATCCAATGATAAGAGAAAATCTTAATGTATCGTTAAGTGGATGATTTTCACCACCTTTAAAAACATCTGTTGTTATATAACTAAAATCAAATCCATAAAGATCGTATCTAAGACCAGCACCAATTGTCATAAACTTTCTATTGCCATAATCAGGATCTTCGTAAAAGAAACCAGATCTTAGTGCAAATTTAAAATCATCGTCTCCATACCAATATTCCAATCCGAATGAAGAAACTATATCTCTCATCTCTGTTGCAAAATCATCATCAAACCAAGATGTAACTAATGCTTCATAAAATTTATCTCTTTCATCATTTTCATCTTTGGTTCTATCAATAAGTAGCTTACTAAAATCACCGGTTAGTGTAAGAGCATTGTATTCATCTTCCATAAGTCTAAATGCTAAACCTAATCTAAAATTTGTAGGTATTGGATCTGCTTGTGCCTGCTGAATATAATAAATTTCAGGACCTATATTACTTACATTGACACCAATACTTAGACGATTATCAAAATTACCAAGAAGAGGAATATTAAGTTTTTCAGGCCTCCACATTGATGCAATATCAAAACTAACAGAAGTTGCAACACCAGAACCTTCTTCTTGTCCAGCACCTTTATCCGAAAGTCTACTGTGAATTAGTCTAAAGTTCAATCCCAATCCCCAATCGTTATGAAGTTTAGTTGCATAACCTAATGTAAACGCAGCATCAAAAGATCTGAATCTTCCAATTTCAGTTGGTGAATCTTCACCTGTTCTAATAAACTCACCAAAATTCATATACGTAATACTTGAAGTTATGCTACCATCAATTTCATCAATATATTGTCTGAATGTTAGGTAATCATAGAATAGATCATCTAGACCAAATTGTGGTAACCAGTTACTATGAGTTATACTAACTTCTGTCCCTTGTAAAAAAGCTATCCCTGCTGGATTCCAAAATATGGCAGCTGAATTATCAGCAAGTCCACCACCAGATTCACCAAGAGCACCCGATCTTGAATCCGGAGCAAGCAATAAGAATGGAACTGCAGCTTCACCTTGAGCATTAATTTTGTTGTTATTAAAAAACAATAACAAGCCCAAAGCTGACATTATTATTAAACGTTTCATTTGTTATTTTCCTCCAAATTATATTAAATTATTTGTTCTTTTTTATTCAAGGCAAACTTAATTTTACCTAATTACTGCTATTTTTCCAAGAATATTTTCGTTGAATTCTCCGTTAATTGTTTCTACGTTTAGCTTATACAGATATGTTCCATTCGCAAGGATATTACTATCTTCATCTCTACCATCCCATTCAATTTTAATAAATTTTTCTGGGATGTTTTTTTGTTCGATTTGTTTAATCAACCTACCGGCAATTGTATAAACTCTAATTTTTACATTTACTTCATTTGTTAAGTTATGTTGAAATGTGAAATGGGTGTTTGAGCTAAAAGGATTAGGATAATTATACACATCTCGTACAACTAATTTGCTATCGTCTACTACTGTAAAAAAGCTTTCTTGAGATGAAAAATTATTAAAAACATCCCAAGCTTTTATTTTGATTTTATAATCTTCAGCTTCAAGAGAAGAAAAAATATAATTTATCTCTCCACTTTTTCCTCCAGAATTTAAGTCACCAATAAAATAGTTTGTTAAATCAATAGAGTTTTGTTCATCATCGTTCAAAACGGCTTCAAGTTTATGCCCAATTCCGGTACCGGTTGTATTCAATCCGGTTTTATCAAAAAGTTTTATTCTCAATTTAAAGTTAGGAGAAACCAAATAGGAGCTTTGATTTTCTTCTTCATCGTAAAGGATTTCAATTTCTGGACCAGCATTATCATTTATATTAGTTGTATCAGTTCCACCAACAATTATATTACTTGTTTGACCAACTCCATCAAATTCATCATTGAAAAAATATGCAACAATTTTTCCATTTTTATTTTCGTACGAAATATCTTTGGGTACTGTAAAACTTGTTTCAAATTCTCCGTTATCAACAGAAACACGTCCTCTAAAAATTATAGCATCTTGTACTTCCATATCATAATTTATATCATCAAGATGTATGCTTCTTTTAGAATCAAACATGGTTACAATTCCTTCACCATTAAATTGAGATAATGAATTATCACCATTCCGTACTTTGCCCTTAATTGAAACATTACTTAATGCTTTAATCTGAATATCTTGAGTTAGATTATTATTATTTACGGATTCAATTGTAACAGGAAGTTTTGGAATATTTAATCTTAAAAGTGGATCGCCAAACAAATGAAATTTTTCATCGTTAGAAGATGTTCTTTTATTTTTTAGTCTAAAATAAGCTTGACCTATTGGAACAGGAAAACCTAAGGAATCTTTTTCACCAAGCATGAAATCATAAAAATCATTATTCAAAGCTGCATTACTATTAGAGAACACAGGTCTAACAGCTGAAAGGCCTCCAATCATACCAGCGTTTTCCATTAAGATCATTTCTTCCGTTGCACTTTGTAAATTTGGATCATCATACTTCCCAAAATCACATGTGGCAGCAGTTAAGAAAAAATAATTTTTATTTCTAAGTTGAGGTATTGAAAGACTTCTTTCAAAAACATTCTCATGTGCCCAAACATCAGGGTTTCCATGACCTATATAATTGAAAATTAAATTGCCATTATTCATCGCATCAAGAATAGCCGCATTTACATCTGGTTTTCGTCTTCCCAAACCAGTATTAACAGTTTTGAAATTTGATAGGTAAATTTTATTTTTTTGAAAATTATCTGGAATGTGGCTCTTGGCTAATGTCTCTGACTGAGGTACATGTAACAATTGTTCAGTTCCTTCTGATGTTAAAGCATCATCAGCAAGTAAGGTTATAATATTTCTCCAGAGACCTTTATCTAATTGAGTCTCGTATGTAATTATTTTATCAACAACTATCTTTGCTTCATCTGAAGTTGTAACATTTAATCTTCCTATCGCTAAATCCGCTTTTATGTCTGTACCGGATATTCTAGAATAAAAATCATCATAAGGATAAGAATAGATTTCCTTTAAAGATTGTAATGTTTGAAATGTTGGAATAAAATTCAATCCTTTCCCAACTAAATCTAAATAGTCATAATCTCCGTCCCCAAACAATAAAACAAACTCTGGTTTAATTTCCCAGTTATCATAAGAATATTTTAGAAAATCTCTAATTACAGTTGGATCTAAAGAGCCACAAGCAAATTCATTGAATAACTCATCTATAATAACAATTTGGGACGTTGATTTAAACTGAGCTTCGTTTGATCTATAATTTGCAAGTCTTTCAGCTTGATCAATAAAATTTCTGTGAGTAATTATAACGTATTGAGCTCCTCTTGTGATTCCACGTACGTTAGAATTTTCAACTTTTTCGCCGGTTGTTGGTGCTTTAAATTGATCGGAATAAACAGAAATATATTTTGACCTTATCGAATCTCCTTCATTTGCCTTAAAAGTAAATTGCCCAGGAGTTATATCAGCATTTACAACATTAACATTTGAATAATCGGAAATATTAAAAATATAAATGTCACTTCCCGAAAATCCATTTACTTTGTATTCACTTGTACCATTTGTACTATCAGAATAAAACATTAAAGAATTTTCTATTGCAGAAAGCTTTTGATTATACTTTATTTCTAAATAATCTAAATGACCTTTGTTTGCTATATTAGAAGGAGAATAAGTAAATTTTAAAACACTTCTATTATCCGGCAAAGTACCGTTATATGTTAATGATCTGGTTAACATGTCACCATAACTGTAATATGATTCACCCGGAACATTTCCAGAAAATATTCTTGTTCCATTTTCATCAATAGTAAGAGCATTACTTCTATCGGCTCCATTTACAAAATTAAAAGAATAATCAATTTCGCTTCCCGCAACAAGTTCATTGAGCATGTGCGTATAAGTTATACTTCTTTTTGAATTTGTAAAATCATCACCAACATTCATTAAACCTGAGCCTATTAGGTTTTGTTTATCATCATCAAGAAACTTAAAGGCAACAGTAGATTGAACTAATTCAGATGAAGCTTCAACACTATTTTGGACATCCATTCTTTTACCGTTTGTGCCACCATAGGTTAACCAGTAAAAATTATTTTTTGAATACCAATTTTTGTTACGAAGTATTTCCCCCGTTTCAAAATTAAACTCGAAAAAATCAACACCTCTACCATAAAATAAAATATGATCGTTAGCATCAAAGCTTCCATCATCTTCACCTTTAATTAAAATGGAATTTTCAACTAAATCTGCAGGTCTTTCAGCGTTTGTATTCCATGGCAAAATCCTTCCGCCATTGTTGTAAATTTTAATAGTTCTTGGATCAATTGAACCAACATCAATACCTAACGAAGATAGATAAGCATTATCTATTTTATATATACCTTCTTCAGGAGCTTCAAACTTATACCAATCACCATCTGAAAGAACTGAATTTTGTGATATTTTTTTTAATACATCACTTTCAACTCCCCATTTTTTGGCTACATTAAAATTTATAACTGAACCTTTAATTAGATCCGATTTTTTAACACTATTCATTTTTCTAGTTGAAGCAAAAGTAATTTGAAAAACAATTCTATTGTACTTAAGAATTTTATTATTCAATGGATCGAACTGAATAGGAGAAACATTAATAGTTTGAACAGACAAATCTCTAATTAACCCAAACTCTCCAAAGGAAACTAAATCCTTATTTGAAAATTTATTGTAGTCTGAAGACTCTATATAATTAAATGAATTAAATTTTCCATTTTTTTGAACTGTTGGAATTGGAATAATTTTCCCATCAATAGAAGTAAATTTAGAAGATAAGACTTTGAGATTCGTACCAAATTCATCAGGTACACCAACATTAAATTTTCTGATTTGGATTTGAGGAATTCCATTTTGTTCTTCGGATGTAATAGTTCCATTAAGAATAGAAAGGTTTAGATAATCTGCTGAACTTGAATTTACTATAGAATTGTCAGTATATACAGGGTTATATTCAATAATTAACTGCGACTCAGTAGACGATAAAATTTTAAAGTCCTTTTGTGCAGCAACAGCTGAATACAAAAATAGGAAAACTATAATAGTGAATTTGTACAACATTAAATCTCCATTGAGTACTAAGTTTATTAAATACTGAAACTTAGCTAAAATATTTTCTTAAAATCAATGCAAAAAATGTAACAAATTCTCTATAAAATTTTCCCGGCAGTTTTTAATTATTAATTACTGACACAAATAAGCAAAGTTTGTAGTTTTTGTCAAGTCAAAAGTTACTGTACTAAAATATTGTAAGTTAAATCACAATTTGAAAAAACAATATTTTTTTTCGAATTTCTTATTTTCTTTCTTAATCCTACTCTTTCTCGTAATCTTAATCTCTTTTTCATATTGTGGGATACTATTTAAGACTTGGTTTTAGGAAGTAAATAATTAAGAAACCTTCGAGGTTTTACTGAACTATTCTGAAATTCGCTATTCATTTCACAATAAACGATTTTTCAATATTTCATATACATTACAAACCTCGAAGGTTTTTCCGAAAACCATTTAGGTTTTGCATACCTAATTAAAAGTAAAAAATTAAGTGTAATTAATAATCACAATTCTTTACAATCCTAATAATTCTTTCTGTTCTCTCATGGCATCAATACAAAATTGAATATGTTCTTCTAATGGAATTCCTAAATCTTCAGCACCATTAATAATATCTTCTCTACTGACTGCTGCTGCAAATCTTTTATCTTTCATTTTTTTCTTTACAGATTTTACTTTAACTTCATCCAAAGATTTACTTGGACGTACAAGTGTAACAGCAGTAATAAATCCAGCGAGTTCATCGCAAGCAAATAAAGTTTTCTCAAGCTTGGTTTCTCTTGTAACATTTGTATGATTTGCATGAGACATAATTGCTCTTCTAAATTCTTCGCCAAATCCTTTTTCCTCTAATATTTTAGATCCTTCGGAAGGATGTTCTTCCATTGATGGATATTTTTCATAATCAAAGTCATGAAGCAAGGCAACATTACCCCAATATTTTTCATCCTCTCCAAATTCCTTAGCATAAGCTGCAACGCAAGCTTCAACAGAATAAGCATGCTTTAATAATCCATCTCCTTTTGTATATTCCTTTAGAAGGTTATGACAATATTCTCTATCTTGTTCCATTTGTTTCCCTTTTTTTAATTTGCACTTGGACAATATTCATTCAAAAAACACTCATCACATTTTGGTCTGCGAGCAATACAAATTTTTCTGCCGTGTGCAATAAACCAATGTGTAGAGTTTGCCCAATCTTCTTTAGGTAATAACTCTTTTAGTATAAATTCAATTTTAACTACATCACTTGTATTTGCAATGTCTAATAAATTTGTTATTCTTTTTACATGAGTATCAACGGCAACAGCTGGTATATTAAACGCATTACCCAAAACAACAGAAGCAGTTTTTCTTCCAACTCCTGGTAATTCAACTAGAGCATCAAAATCGATAGGCACTTTAGAATTATGTTCTTCAACTAGTTTTGTGCAGCATCCTATAATATTTTTAGCTTTGTGTTTATAAAAGCCAGTAGAGTAAATCATTTTTTCTAATTTAGCTAAATCTACTTTGGCAAAATCCTCAGGAGTTTTCAATTTTACAAATAATTTTTCTGTAACAATATTTACTCTAGCGTCTGTACATTGTGCAGAAAGAATTGTTGCAATTAATAATTCAAATGGAGATTTGTGAACTAACGCAGTTTCAGTCTCGGGATATTCATTTTTAAGTAATGAAAATATTTTATTAATTCTTAGTTGATTTTCTTTTTTTGTCATTTTGCTTTTTGTCAAAGTAGCTTTACCTATAAATACAGAGATAATTAATTTCTAAAATTCGTCATTTCGATTCCAATGGATTTTGTCGGAAGAGAAATCTTATAACGCAAATATAGCTAAGAGATTTCTCAATCGCTAAAACAAGCTCATTTCGAAATGACAAAAATTTTCAGTATTTCTAAAATTTCTTAGTTCACTCTATCTTGCCTTTCTTAAGTTTTATGAATTATGTAAATTTATTCCCATGAAAAACCTTCTATTATTAATTATCATTTTTGTGTCATCCACTATTGCACAAACTTTAACTTTTGAAAAAGGTTTTGGTGAATTCAAAAATGCATCTTCGTTTGATATTGACTTAAACGGAAATTTTTATGTTGCAGATAGAACAGAAAACTCTGTCTATAAGATTGATTCGTTAGGGCAACCTCTCACAAGTATTGGTGGCTATGGATGGGATGAGTCGTTATTTGATGAACCTGTAAGCGTATTCACAAATACCCTTTCTGTTTATGTTGCAGATAAAAACAACGATAGAGTACAAAGATTTGATAAGGACTTAAATTTTATATCGCAATATTTAGGCTCTTCTGAAAATTCAGATGAAATAGAATTTGCTTACCCGACTTGTGTAGCAATTGCAAACATTGGTGATCTTTATATTTTGGATTCAGATAATGGAAGTATATTAAAATATGATTTATCAGGTGAATTTATTTTAGAGATTGGTGGAAATGATGCAGGAGAATTTGCAATTACAAATCCAAAGAGTTTTGCACTTGATAACTTTGGGAAACTCTATATCCTTGATGAAACGAATATAAAAGTTTTTGATCAATATGGAATTGGTTTATATAAATTTAAGTCAATTATAGATGCATCAGTAATTAGTATTTCAGAGAACAGATTGTTATTTGTAAATGAAACTAAACTAACCGTTCTTGATTTAGATAATAGAAAAATTATTTTAGAATATGACCAATTACCTCTTTTGAATGAAAACGAAATTATAGTGGAAGCTAAGATGTTTGGTAGTACTTTATTTATTCTTACACCAAATAGAATTCTTAAATACTCTATTATATGATTGCAATAATCGAATTGATAAAGTAATGATTGTCGTTGAGAACCTAACGCATTATGTTGGGTGTGGCAATCTGTTGGAAGTGTTCTCTAAATATTTAGCAGATTGCCACACTTCAATAAAGAACATCGAAGTTAGCAATGACAAACATAATATCTAACCCATGCATATTTTCTCAAAAAAAATATTTGAAATATTTTTATTTGGTTCAATTTTACTTTGGTGTATTGGAATTCTTTGGGAAGTAATAGTTCAACAATTTCCACAATTACTAATTGCTCTACCCTTTCTTAAATATAATTACTCAATAGTTTGCCATGCTGAACCTGAAAAATTATTTCATTTTGAAAATTATAAAACTCTAGTTTGTTCAAGATGTACAGGCATTTATTTTGGATCACTGGTTTCAGCTTTTTTTATCCTTTTGGGGAAATATAAAAACGTTAGCACAAAGGTTCTCATACTTTCATCCGTTCCAATGTTCTTGGATGTTCTACTTCATAGTTTAGGATTTTATACTTACTCACATAATCTGTCTTTACTTACCGGTTTACTTTTAGGTTCACTCGGTTTTATTTATATTCATGATGCTCTTATAAAAATTTTATTGGAAATGAAAAGGAATTAAATTGAAAAAATATTTACCCGTTTTAGTTACTGGCTTTGCTGCTGGAGTCTTACACATTGTTCCAATTGTTAAAGGATTAACTTGTTGCTTGGTTGTACCTGTTGCCGCTTACTTTGCGATAGTTTTGTATCAAAAGTCTAATAATAATTTTGAACAAATTGAGTTAAAAAAGGGAGCAACTTTGGGATTATTAACTGGATTGGTTGCTGCTATATTTGGCAGTTTTTTTGATATAGCAATTACTCTTATTACAAAAAACAATGATATTCTAAATTCTTTCAATCAGCTAACAGAAACAATTGATATGTTTCCTTTCCCTCAAGAAACAAAGGATGAAGTATTAAATCTTATTCAAGCTGTTGCTACTTCAATTAGAGAAACGGGTTTTTCATTACTTTATTCAGCTTCCATATTTGTAAATAATATGATTGTTAATCCAATTTTTGGATTGATTGGTGGGTTAGTTGGTGCTAAAATAATAAATTCGAAAAATTCAAAATTGGATTGATTTATTACTTCAATCAAATTAGTTTTTAACTCTTATAATTTTGTCATTGTGGATGTATGCTAAAACTAAAGTGGTTTCAGATTTCTTAGGATTGTCATTTCGAACACGCTTTTCGTGAGAAATCTTAGAACCATTGTTGTTTGAAGATTGCTCAATCGCTCAAAAATCTAGCTCATTTCGAAATGACAAATTTTGGTTTTCCATTTTCCGAAAACCAATTTGGATTAAATAAAATAAGGATAAAGCTGTCATTGCGAATTCAACGTTTTATGTTGGGTGAAGCAATCTGTCACATTGTTTAGTTCATTTAACAGATTGCTATATTTTTGCAATGACAACAAATTTCAAATTTCCCAAAATAATTTGGAGTTGTTAAAATATGGTTATTGCTTCTATTTTTTTATTACATATTATTCTTACAGTTTATGTTTTTATAAAAAAGCAAAAATTGGATTCTCTATCTGCAGCATTTATTGATTTAATTTTAATAATTATTATTTTTACTGTTGGATGGTCTATTTCAACAATGATTTGTAAAATTTTCTGGAAACCAATAGGTTTTGGAGAATACTTTGATAGGGACACAATCGCTTTAACAATCTTAACGATTGGCGAGTTTTTGTTTTACAGAATTTATTATAAGAACATTAATACTGATGAACTTAAAAAGAAAGATTAATTTATTTTGATGCGATAACGGTTTCAACCCAAAAATTAATTGGTTCCATTGTTATTCTACCTCTTTGTGGCATTTGACCTCCAGACATTCCTCCACCCCTTCTACCACCTCCACCTGATCTTCCACCACCAGAACCTTTATTACCCATTTGGGCATTTCTGGACCTATCAGGTCTTTCCATTTTTTCAGAGACAAATCCTAATTTAATTTCTTCATTTGAAATGGTATTGATATTAAGCAGACCTTCTTTCCCACTTACTAACGGAATTTTCAACTCATAAACTAATTGTTTAAATTCATAGCCAATTTTTATTTCAATACCATTATCCCCATTAAGTGGAGAGGTAAATAATGGATATTTATCTTCATTTAAAACTAAGAATTCATTTTGTTCAATTAGTATTTTATTTATTAATTTCTCTTGTATATCTCTTTGATCAATTGTTTTTGATCGCTTACTAAAATCTTGAACAACCATATTGTTGCCTTTAATTGGATATTGAATACCAAATTTTTCTGTATCAGAACTTTGAGGTTCAAGCCAAATTGTAAAACCTGATCTTAATAGATTCATTATTTTTTGATTTTCAGATACAACCAAACACAAATATAAATTCTCATCGTCGTTAGTTATACCAACAGCAACTTTTTCATCTTTAAGATATTTTAGATTATTCTCCCAATCTTGTTTACTTCCATCAATTGTTAAATTTCTCTCTTGCCATTTACTTTGCATTTCAAGTCCAGAACATCTACTAAATAAAACAATTATAAAAATGGAAATAGCTAAATGTAAATAAGTTTTGGTTTTCAATTATATACCTTAAAAATTAGTTGAATAAATTACTTTGTAAATATTATTTTTATTGAATTAAGAAACAAATGAATTTATATGTAGTGCTTTCATTCTGCCGGATTGTTCTTGACGTAAATAATTGACAAATTCTTTTGAAACTTTTCTTTTATTACCAGATAAATATGCCCAAATAAATCCTAAGTAAGTTAGTACGCCACTTAAGAAATAAGGACGTTCCTTAAATCGATGAATAGATTTGAATGCTTGAAACAAAGGGCTATAACCCATAGAATGTGCTAAAATGCCACCTCTAAATTTTGCTCTTACAATTGAAAAACCTTCTGTTCCTGTATGTCTATGATGATAAAGAATCAAATGATTGAACGAGTGAACTTTCCATCCATTCATTCTTGCAGTTACTTCCATTATAATATCTTCACCACCATTTTTTAGCGGAGTAAATTCACCTATTTCTTCGATGCATTCTTTTCTAAATAATTGAATTCCTCCACGCACACTATTGGAAGATTTAACAACTTTAATTTTCTTTCCGTTTATAATATCAAAAAATTCACCGCCAGCTACTCCTAATTTTAGATCTTTTTCAAACTCAGTTAGAATATTCTCATAGTAATCGGGCTCAAAAGTAATATCAGCATCAAGTATTCCCATTGCATCATAATTAGTGTCTTTTAATTTTAATATTGCTCGATTTATTGAAAATACTTTCGAGGCAAAATTTCTTTCGCTACTATTATCATTTCTCAAAAACTTTATAAAGTCATATTTGTCAGAATAATTTTGTATAATTTCATCTGTGCGATCAGTTGATCCATCACTAACTACTATCCATTGAATTGGTCTAATGGTTTGAACAATTACAGCATTAATTGTTGCTTCAATATATTCTGCCTCATTTCTTGCAGCAGTTATAAGAATATATTTTGTTTTGTCCATAATCTATCTTTAGAATTTTAGATTCTTCTTTTAATCTAGTTTAGTATGTATTTTAATAACACACCTCTTCTCAATATAAAAGTTAACTTTAATTTAAACTTGAAATCGTAATACAAATCACAATTTCTATTCTGCATTATATTTTAATCATTCCTTTACCGCATTGAAATAAACTGAATCACTTGCAAAAGCACTGAAAACACCTAACCCATTTTCAATATTAGTTAATGGTTCATTTAAGTTCCTAGAATCTTGATCTCTTGATTCATATAAATCAACATATTCTTGATTAACTCTATACAGAATCATCAAATGTCTGCCCAAATGCGTAACCGTTCTGAAGGAAACTTTGTACTCGTTAGAAATTGAAGGAACTGAAACAAACCTCGTTGCAAATTTACCAGATTGGATATCAACAGCTACTGGATTATCTTCAAGGTTTTCAATTACAACATAATAATTGCTATTATCAAAATTATCCCAAGTAAGAGTTGTACTATAAATATCTAAATCTGGAAGATTCCTTATTCCGGTAGTTATATTTGGGATTAGAAGAGTTTCTTGCCCTAGATCTACATTTTGTGGTTTTGGTGGAACAGTTGTAACTGCTGAAAGTCCTTGATCCCCAATATTTACAACTAAAGAAAGCTCATCGCCAGAACTAACAACAAAATTGTTTTCAGGATCATGATAATAACCTTCTCTTAGTTCATCGGGAATGAGTGTAAACGTATCACTTCCATTGGAAATTGTAACTTGAGCATTTGTAATTCGTGGCACTAAGGTATCGATTGAGCCAAGAGGAAGAACTTCCGAAAGTGAAATATCTCTTACAGGCTGGCCTTCATAAAGAAAGCCCTCTACAACAACTATATCTTTGTCAATCTCAGTTGAAATACTTTCTTCGCATCCCCAAGATAGTATCATTAGAAAAATTAAAGATATAGGTATTAACATTTTTGTTTTATAATTCATTATAATTTCCTAAAAATAAATTTTCATAAATAGTGTTGGAGTTATACCAAGCATTGTTACATCAGTTATAACTATTGGTGTTGTTTCAAGATCATATTCTCTATACCAGACATTTTCGTAATCATATAAATTATAGATTGATAAACCTATATCTCCAGAATACGATTTCTTATTAAATGTATAAGTTGCACTTAAATCAAGTCTGTGATAGTCTGGAAGTCTGTACGTATTTTTATCACTTACATGTGTGTAACCATATGATTCTCCGTTAAGTAAAGTAAGATAATACTGACTTTCTGGAGCAGTATAAGCCTTACCAGTTGCATAAACCCAAGAGGCTGATAAATTCCAATTGCCAAGTTTGTATGAAGCTACTAAATTTACTTCATGTCGTCTATCATGACTCGCAGAGAAAGCCAAACCATCATTAAAATCTGGGAAAGTATATTCTACTTGTCCCAAAGTGTAACTAAGCCAACCATTAAAGTTTCCGGCTTTCTTCTGAACTAAAAATTCTATTCCCTTTGAATAACCGTTACCAAAAAAGAAATTTTCTTCAACTGTTGAAGTTGGAAGAGTTGTGGTTTGTCTTCCTCTTGCAATTTTAATTCTTTGATTAAATTCTATTAGATTTTCTAAATCTTTATAGTAACCCTCAATTGTAAAAAGATAATCATCAGTTTGATACTCCGCACCCAAAATATAGTGAGTCGCAAAACCAGTCTTTAAGTAATCATCAGCAACCATCCAGAAATCTCGTGTTCCCTCAAGTACATCTTCATTTGTAATATGGTTAATAAATTGATAATAATGTCCCCAGGCACCTTTAACTTTTATTTGATCTGTTAAGGAATAGGTAGTAGAAAAACGTGGCTCAAAATAAAGTGATTCTGTTCCTTCGTAAGCTGTTAGTCTTCCACCTATATCTAATGTTAGATCTGAAAATAATTTAATATTATCTGAAACATAAAGAGCAAGTTGTGATGATCCAGAATTTCTATCTAAAATTGTAATTGAATCGTTTCTTGTCATTAAAAAATTTGTACTTATATCAGAGAACCACAATCCAAAACTAAGTTTTTGCATGTTGCTTAGTTTCCATTCATTATCAAGCCTGATTGTAAAATCCTTAACATTGTTATCCTCTACTGATTTAAATGATGTCCCAATAAATCCCGTTGAGTTTTCATCATCACTTGTTGTTGTTCCTTTCTCGGA
>Ga0209633_10002801_pt1 | contig 16540 bp, 13 predicted proteins | sample Cruoilmetagenom1_FD_187290 | JGI IMG/M metagenome (GOLD analysis project Ga0209633, IMG submission 187290) | Oil polluted marine microbial communities from Coal Oil Point, Santa Barbara, California, USA - Sample 1 (SPAdes) (version 2) | ecosystem: Environmental > Aquatic > Marine > Oil seeps ... | reverse complement strand
AGGGTCAGGGCAAGATCGACGCCGCCGTGGCCGGCCCGCCGGTCTCAATGGATCGCAAGGATTTGCGAGCCGCTGTTGAAGAGTTGAGCGAGCTGAGCGATATGCTGCGCAAAGCCGCCGGTTAGTGCGGGGGCGGACAGGAGCGTTTGTACACCAAGCGCATTGCCTGGCGCGCCGCTCAGGCTGTATAACCGGGGCGACAAGCATCTACAGATGCCCATTCGGGTGGGTACGGAGCGTGGCGCAGTCTGGTAGCGCACTTGGCTGGGGGCCAAGGGGTCGCAGGTTCGAATCCTGCCGCTCCGACCATTTTAAATCAATGACTTAGCGGCCAATCAACTTGTTGGTCGTTAATTTTTTGGTAATATTCTTGCCCCTCTAAGCCCTTGAAAATCCTTCTGTGCCCCTCTGTGCCCCTTTCTGCCTGCCGCAAGTTTGCCGCAAGCTGCCGCAAGCGAACCTCAAAATGTTAGCGTTTTGTTCACGTTCTCGGATGGCAGGTGATGTCGGCCGTTTGTGTGCGGATCTCGCCGTGCGTGGGATCCCAAAACCCGTCGTAATTCGAAGCACACACACGGCCGCCGGTGGCCCACTGTGGGGCGGCACGTGACAGAGCCGCGACACCACACAGTCCGCGCTTGCCGGTAGCGAGAGAAATCTCGGCCGAGTCGGCTTTTCAACACCCGATGACCATGGCCACGGCCCTGAAGTGCAAACATCAGGCGGGGAGGAGTCGCGCAGCGGCGCGGTGAACCGGATTTACCCCTTCGGGGAGTCGCACAAGATGCTGCCGGGGAGTCCTTCCGTCGCCAGCATGCAGCGGCAGGGTACCAGCGCATGCCGAAACATGCGCGAAGAGGCGCCTCCGAACGAGATGTAACAGTGGTCTTTCGCCGGCCGACTCGACAGGCCATGGCGACCAGCCAGCCGCAAGCGAGCCGCAAATCTTAGCGTCTTGTTCACAGTTTTTCGCGGCAGCCGCTAGGGGCCGTCTGTGTGCGGATAGTGCCGTGAGGGCCCTTCAACCGCGTCACAATAGATACGCACACACGGCCGCCTGTGGCCCGCCCAAGGGCCTTCTACGGGCGTACTACCGGGTGACCCACCGGACCGGGCACTTGCGCAAGTTACCCGGAACAACGATCCGGGCGGCGATAGGGCCGGCAGATCGCCGCCATTAATTTACGCCGCGAGCCGCTCAGTCGCGATCACTCAGCGGCTATGGTTCACAACCCTGACGGTTGTGGCCTCAACGACACCTGGAACAATTCACACGAGGACGATGCATGACCGAATCACATTCGGCCAAGCCGGCTGGCGCTGGCGAGGGCCTCGAAGAAACTGACGCGCTGCCGATAACGGTGCTTGGTTGTCGCGGGCGCGTATCCTTTTACTTGTCCGCCATGGGTGAACTCTGGGCTGTGCGCTCCGGCGAGCATACCGGTGCCAATCTGGAGGCATTGTTTTGCGGCGATCTCGCTTGGATCATGCATGCGTTTCCCGGAACCAAGAAGGGCGAATACAGCTTGACCGAGCTGCGGTCATGGCTCTTTGCCGAGTGTAAGAAAAAGGGCTTCTTTGATCCCGACCGCGACCTGCGTGGGCCAGGCGCGTGGCTGGATGGCCGCAATCGCCTGATCCTGCATTGCGGCGATGCGGTGCTGATCGATGGCGTCTGGCGGGCATCGGGATTCGATCTCGATGGAATCGTCTATACCCGCGCCCCGGCCGAGGCCCGGCCCGCACCAACGCCCGCGCCTGCCGCCGCCGGGCGCGAGCTTTTGGGTTTCATGGAAATGTGGAATTGGTGCAGCCCGCCGATCGGCGCGTCCTGCCTCGCGGCCATACTCGCCGTTGGCTGGGTGGGTTGTGGGTTTGTCACCGGCGCCCTGCATTGGCGCCCGCATATCCTGATTACCGGCTCGCGCGGCACCGGCAAGACCTACCTGACCACGCTGTTGGAAAATGTCCTCGGCGTGGAAGCTGTCTACAAGGCATCGGCACCATCGTCGGCCGGCATACGCCAAGCGCTGGCCGGCGCCGCCCGGCCGGTAATGCTCGACGAGATCGAGCACGACCCGGACAATCATCGGGCGAAGGATTTGGTCGAATTGGCGCGACTTGGCTCCAGCGACGGCCAGGGCGCGGTGGTGCGCGGCAGCGCCGAGGGTCGCGCCCAGGCGTGGTCAATCCGTGCGTGCTTCTGCTTCTCCGCTATCGAGCACCCGGCACTCAAGCCGCAGGATGCCAGCCGGATTACGGTGCTGGAACTTGACCCACTGCCGCGCGACCCGGAGGCCGCCTCCCTGGCGCGCGAGCGCATCCAGGCGTTCGCCGATGCCGGCCCGGCGCTGCGCGCACGCATGCTCGCCGGCTTCGAGCGCTTCCATCGCAACCTAGAAGTCTACACCCACGCCCTGTCGGCCGCCGACGGCGATAGCCGGCAATGCGATCAATTCGGCTCGCTCTTGGCGGCGGCCGATGTGCTCACCGACAATGACGTCACGGAGATGGACAAGGCCGAAGGTATCGCCAAGCTGATCATGGCCAGCGCCTATATCCCTTCGGAAGAGGAAGAGGGCCACGGCGAGTGCCTCAATTATCTGCTGTCCAAGGCAAAGGAATTTCCGCTTGGATTCAACGATGCGCGTGTGCGGCGCACGCTCGGCGATGTCGTGCGCGACCAGATGCGCCGCCCTACCGTTCAAAAGCAGCAGATATTGACAAGTTTCGGATTGCTGGTTCGCGAAACCACCGCTGGGCGATATCTCGTGGTGGCGAATCAGCATAGCGAACTTGCGGCGATCTTTGCCGGCACGCGGTGGGCCAACGGGGTGTGGAAGCAAGCCCTCGGCCGCACGCCGCTTTGCCTGCGGCCGGATCGCTCGACGCGATTTGGCGGCATTACCTCCCGTGCGATTTGGATTCCAGAGACCGCATTGCCGCCGCTTGACGACGATGATGACCAGGAGGCCACCGCCGCCGACGAGGCCACAAGCTATTCCGGCGGAGAATCAAAGGTGTGACGGAATGTGACGATGTTACGGATTACGTCACATGCCCAAGGTCAGGATAATTGGAGAGAATTCGAGAATGTGACGTTGTGACGCTCCGGCGGGGAAGATACATATGCGCGCGCGCGCGTATAGGGATATCCCGTTTTTCCGTCACAACGTCACATAAACATATAAATAGTAATAGAGGTAATGGCTTATGAGTGTGACGTCATCCGTGACGGAATGTGACGCCGTCACATCGCGGAAATCTATAGATGTCGAGTATCTGCTTGAGTGGACGTACCGGCGCCAGAAGGCCGACGTCATCGTCGACCGGGGCATGGGCCTGAATAAGATAGAGGCGGCGGCGGCCGGCATTGAACGCCACGCCGTCTCTGGCGATTGGGCGTCCATCGACAAGTATGGGCACCTCGGCTGCTTCATTGACCAGCTGGGCTTTGATAGCGGTCAGCTGGCCCCTGACGCCGAGACCGTCCACCAGGCGGTAATGGGATTCGGTGATCCGGTGCGCGGCCTGTTGATCCAGCACGGGCGGGCGGGCACCCGGCCCGAGTGCATGCTGCGCGCGGACGTGCGCTACCAGCCGGTCTGGAAGGGCACGCCAAGCTATGACTACGACGGCCTGCCGGCAAAGGGGTAGCTCTACAAGATGACCCGCGATCACAACGAGAGCGCAATTGGCTGTAAGGTGCAACCTCGGCAGCATGTCAGCTATATCGAGGCCCAGCGCCGAGACTACGAGCTATGGCACAATGGCTTGGTAGCCCTTGCCAGCCACTTTGTTACCCGGCCTTTAACCCGCTTCGTCGTGGCCGGCCCGGCGGCGCCCGCCGAACCATGGGCATAAATGGCGAAATACTGCGAATCTAGGCGCCCCCTCTTGTTAAACAGGCGTTAGTTGACATACTACACGCAGCCTGAAAACCAACCGGACATTCCAGTTACGGTTTGGCTTTGAGGGCGGCAATCCTCGCCATTTGAAATGGCCGCCCGGCCAGACCCTGGGCGGCTATTGCCTTTTGAGGCCGAAGGTACTTCCAGCCGATCCGGATCCCAATGCGGGGCGGCAGCGCGGCACGAGCGTGTCTCCTCCCGAAATTTTGAAGAACGGAGGTTGTCGTTCAGATTGACGACTATGGTCCCATCCGGCTCCGTCTGACTACTGGACATCCGCCGAGATAAACTATTCTTCGCAATCAAGCAGACTTGACTGCGCCAATTGCTGCCAATAGGCGTTGACCATAGGCCTCGACAGTATATGAGGCCGCACGCTCAAGCGCATTCGCACGCAAGGGAGCAAGCGCGGCAGGATTAGATGCATAGTGGTCCAGCCAATGTGCAATGGCGTCGGCGTCTCGAATTGGCACGATATGACCATCAATGCCGTCCCGGACTACCGCGCCGCAATTCGGCGTCGTAATGACTGGAACGCCCGACGCCAGCGCCTCTATCTGGACGACGCCGAAGCCTTCACCAAGTGTTGGGAGGACGAAAAGATCCGCGGATCGAAAAAGATCCGGCATTCTTTGACGGGGGACCGGGCCGAGGAATCGCACTCTGTTTTGGAAAGGTTTGAGTAAATCGTGACTTAAATTTGTAGGACCAGCAATTAATACATCGACATTATTGGAATCGAGTCGGCCAATCGCCTGCAGAAGATAAGGGATTCCTTTAACGAGTTCCACATTGCCCGCATAAAGGACGGTCAGGCGCTTCGGTCGAATCGACCTGACGTTGGCGACGGGAAAAAAGCGAGCGTGGTCAATCCCGTAGGGAACTTCGACGACATTATCTGTTCGATAACCGCTGGTCGCCAGTGATCGACGCGTAAAATCGGATGCGACGATTACTTGGTCCGCATGCTCGATTTCCTCTCGTTCAAGCACGAACAGGGGCCGTAGCGATTCCCGGCCGGTCTGTTCTGCGTCGAGGTCGGGTTGCCATCCAGGCCAGCGCGCGTTTTCTTCGGATCGAAGCAATTCTCTATGTGCCCGTGAGCAACCAGTCTGCTCGAAGATACATGTGATACCGTGCCGCTTGGCGGCACGAAACAATTCAGCAGCACCACCGGTAAAGCCCCAGACCGTATCGGCGCGGCCGAAGCCGCAGGCGAGGATGCGACGATTGAATGCTCGCCCATGTTTCGCGAAGAAGTCGCCTCTGCTTTTTTCATCTCCGGTTCGCGCATACGCCACGGAGCCGAGAAGACCGAAGAGGTCGAAGCTTGTCACCTTGCCCGGAGGGACACGCGGCTCAGTGCGCCCGAGCCAACGCTCGATGATGCGTGGGCGTATGAATTGCGGGATAGTGCGCAAACTTGTCTCGAGCCAGGGCTTGTTCCCGACATAGGCGTCAGTGTACAGCCGTTCTAGCAGCCCCGCCTCTTCAAATATGCGCGGCACAGCGTAGTGCATGCGCGCTCCGAGCTGAGCGACGGCAATCTTCATGCTTGAATGTGCGCCATGGTTGGCCACTTCGGCTGTCTGATTCCCAGGCCCACAATCTTGTTTGACTTTGGCAAAAACAATCTCATTTTGCGGAGTTCATCGCGTATTTTATGTGAACCAGTATCTGCTTGATCGTCAGTCGGTTGAAACCCCAGCACGCACGCAAGGTTAGATCGAAACGGCGCCGGAGAACGCACATAAGGTAGATTAGAGATGCGCTGTTCGCTATCAGAAGGGCAACGGGTACACTCAGCACATCTAGGCTAGAAGCGAGTAGCCAGACCGCGAGAATAAACGTGGTCAGGGAAAGTCCTTCCGCAATTACACACGGCAACCAGTCGCCCGTGCCGCGGAGCCCCTTGGTAATGATGTCGCGGAGAGCCGTAGGCACGAAAGCCACTAGAAGAACGATGCAAATGTCGACCGCACCCGCAAAGGCCTTGCCGAAAAGGAACGGCAGTAGCCAAGGAGCGATGCCAGCGAACGCACCGGTTCCAAGTGTGAGAATGAGCATAGCATACCGCAGCGTTTGACTAATGAGCCGCCGCTGGTCCGCCAGATTCTGAGCCTCAGCAAGCCGCGGGAACAAGAGCTCTCTGAACGCCGCCGAAACGGTGGTGAGCCCGGCCGTGGCGAGTGTAAAGGCAACGGCATAGAGCCCCACTGTAGAGCGATCCCAAAAGGTGATGACGACAAACCGGTCAGCATGGGTGAACAAAAGGGCAAGAAAAGTTCCACCGTGAAAGCGTAGGGCAGCATGTAAGATTGCACGGCCTTCGAAGATTGAAGGACGAGTGCAGATTGATCTGTGCTCGATGCTAAGGCGGATCAGGACCGTCAAAATTGTGCCGAGCAATACTGCCCAGATCACGGTCGAGACACGGACCGCATCTGCTGCCCAGAGCACCATGAGACCGAAGAGGTAGATGATCGACGGCGTGAGGCGGAGCAAGTTGTAGCGCAGAAAGCGCATATCGCTCTGGTCTATAGCAAGTAACGTCAAAGCAAAAAAATTAAAAGGAACGAACGCTAGCAGGTAGTATTGAGCAAGTTTCTGCAAACCGGGCTCGTCAAGAACAGATGGGATGCCGATATAGCCTACACCCATGCAGATCACCGCGAGGGCAAGCGAAAGCCAGATAGCGCTTGCCGAAGCCGCGCCTCGATCGGCAGCGGACCGGCCCCTTGCGTAGACGACGGCGGTGGGGAGACTCAGTATTCCGACGGCAGCAATGATTGACGGCCAAAATAGGACGATGGCAAGAGCTCCCCGTCCTTCCGGCTCCAGCAAACGAGCAGAAAGTATACCGGTAGCGATACCGCACAGGAGAATGATGCCGTTGGCAGCAAACGTGCCAGTCCATATTTGTACAAAACTACGAGACATTTGGATGGCTAATTTCTTCTCATTGGGTTTTCGAGATAACTAGCGACAACAGCAAGGTCAAAGTCACCGCTCAGCAATCCCGGGCCGCGAGGTCGGGGGCATTGCTGCGATGATATTGGAACCTGCCTTAACCAGATAGGGACGATAATTCATTTGAGGGGTGGCATGAGTGCCGCGTAATTCTAAATCATTGGAATTGATAAGACGAAATTATCACTGATCGATCTCGCGCATCAGACCGAGCAGTGCGACGTGCGGAGCCTGTCGATACAGGTTTGTGGCCTTTCCATTGGTGTTGAGAATCAGCACTTCTGAACAGTGACGAGAGATCATCTCGTAGTCATTGAACACTGAATAGCTATAAGCAAGGCCATCTCCTTCACTTAGTATGTAGTGCTTCCCGCCGTTTTTTAGCCAATTGGCAAATGGCCATAAACCAACGGTATTGATTGCCTGCTTAATCGCACGTATAAATGCATTGCCTTGGCCGAAATTATTGGAATCACTGATAAAAATCGCTCTCCTGGCGACGCGCAGCATTTCCCTCACAGCCAGCGTCGGCTGCGGGATGTGGTGCAGCGATCCAAACTCACACACGATGTCGAATGAACGATCGTCAAAGTGCAACGCCTGCGCGTCGCCGTCGATCAACTCGTCGCTCGGGATGCCAAGATTGTGACCTTCTGCACGCAGTTCCGGCGACGGCTCGACGCCAATTACACGAAGATCGGGGAACCGGCACTTCAGCTCGCGAATCAGTCGCCCTGTTCCGCTGCCAATGTCCAGCACAGATTGGCAGCCCAATTCATCGAAAAAACTCATCATCAAACGCATTGCACGATAGTGTTCGTCATTTTCGCGCAAGTGCATGTCATCGTAACGTAAAGCCGTCCGCTTGTAATACGCCCGCTGCAAGGACCCTTCTCTGCTAAATTCACGCATAATCATTACCAACTTGACCGTTGAATAGCTCGTCAATCGCCGTCGTTAACGCATGTATATGTCGCAACAATTAGTTTGATGTATCCCAGATGGTTCCTCCTGAATGCCCAAAATAACAATACCGGTGGGCAGCTTCGATGGGTAGCTTGACTTCCCACCGGGATCAACAATTTCCGCTAAGCCCATGGGTGTGTCCGACGCCCAGGTAATGCCTCATTGGTCGCGAAAAGACGATGGCTCGTCGAATGCTAGGTGTTCCGATTCCCACCGGCTCGATCCTATTGCAGAAATTGAAAGCAAACCAATTGAAACGAAGATCATGAAAGAACACCCCGCATTATTTTTGCAAAGATCGCTCCTTATGCTTCGGGTCCGAGATCAAGAAAGCCAGTCGTTCTAATATGATCAAGAAGGAGAATGACGGCCACGCGCCGAGCATGGATCCTTGTTTTAGGGTCAGCAGAAACTCAAAGAAAGCGAATGCGGCAAACGCAAGTAACCCAGATCGAAGTGCAAAATCTTCTACATCAGTTTTCAATATTTTTAACACGTTGAGCGCGGAGCGCCATAAAATGGCGAGATAAATCAGGAAACCGACAAGGCCTTCCTCGCCCAGGATCTCGAGTGGCACAATGTGCGGGTAAATGCCAATTATCTTTGGATCGTAGGATGCCGAGTTGCCACAGCCAAACACCATTGTCGTAGGTTCCGATTGGCATTTGGCTAGCAATGCCCAAGCATTTTTCCATCGCCCCTCATAACTCTCCGCACTTGCCTCCTCGGTCCAGCGGGCGTCTTCCCTTCCCAGGACATACTCCGACTGGACAAGATCGCCGGCTTTCATAAACATTAGAACCAGTAAAATTGTCGCAAGAATTGCGGCCAGTCCCAGTTTTGGGACAGATACTCGTCCCTGGCTCAAAAAATAGAAAAAAGTCACGCTGAGAACCGTCGCGACTAGCTGTCCTCTGGATCCGGTTTTCAGGATCAATAGGCCTGCGATCAAGATCGCAAGGATGCGAATCAGTTTCCATTTCGTCCCGCCGACTTGCAGCAGGGCCGCAGCGATAGCAAGATGACCCGCAAACTGAGCGAGCGCCAAGGGATTTGTCGTGATTTTACCGAGAGAGGCGCCAACGTAGACTGCCCGGTATCCCCAATCCAAGTAAAAGATGATCAGCATCATGAGGGGGATTCCGATCAACACGAGAATTTTCAGTATTCTTGTGATGTCGCCTGTATTCTGTATCACAAATGGAAGGGCAAAACAGAAGGTCAGGATATAGGGAGCGCCCTTCTTCCAGGAGTCATAAGCTTGGTCGGGCACCGGCGTCCAAACAACGGACCCGAGGGCATAGAACATTAGGATCAAAGTTAGCCAGAATACCGGACCTGGTCTGAAAGCTTGCGGGCCACGATTGGCCGCTGCGACAATCAAAGCCAGTATCACAATCGATGCAGCAAGAATGTTCGTAGTAGCGGTTCCAGGGAGGTATGCGGCGCTCGTGGTCAGGGCCCATTGGTCCAATGGAAACATAAAAAAGAGAGTCAAAATAGCAAAAGATGGCGTAATCGCTGCCAACCATGCTAAAATGGCAAATATAATTAGATATATTGCGATGCCAAACATTTGTTTGTTATTTACAGGTTCTAGTTATTGATTTTTCAAATTCATGGTATTTCTAGTTCATACCAATAATTGTTGATGTTGGTTAGGAGAAATACTTTTTTGCCATAGGAGCGAGATGTGGGCTTACGAGGGACTATGGAATTGTTCGCACGACGAAGTGTACCACGGTGTTGTAGCTCGCTGGCGAGAGCAATAGGGGGTATGCGACCAGCAATTCTTCTTTGCGCCGCCATTGTCACCACGGCTGCTGCACCAGCGGCCGCAGAAACACAGTGCCGATTGATCGACAAGGTCAACGGCGCCTCATTCAAGGTGTTTGACGCTCTCCTGTACCAGGGCAAACCGGGGCTTGAAAGTCATTGCATGGAGCGTCTTAACATCATTTACGGCGGCGTCTACTGGCCGCAGGGTGCGAAGCGGGGCGATTTCACTCTACCGCCAATAGCAAAGGTCATAGAAAGCGCGGCTAAGGCCGGCTTGCAGGAAGGCCCGTCGGCACTCGACATCGAGCATTGGCCTGTCGGGGGTGAGTCTTCCCTTGTCGATGCAAGTCTGGACAACTACCTGACGGTTTTGCGGTGGTTCAAGGCCACGCAGCCGGCGGAGATAGTTGGATACTACGGCGTTGTACCGACTCGGGACTATTGGCGCGCCGTCAAGGAACCGTCTACTCATGGGGGACAAGCCGGTTATGAAGCATGGCAGGCGGAAAATGACAGGCTTCGACCGTTAGCCGACGCCGTGGATGTTCTCTTTCCGTCAATCTATACCTTCTATCCGGATCGCGAGGGTTGGAAGCTATACGCGGCGGCGCAAATCGCGGAAAGCCGACGGTTGGCATCCGGCAAGCCAGTCTATGCCTTCTTGTGGCCGCAGTACCATGACTCCAACCGCATACTGGGAGAGCAATATTTGCCGCCCGACTATTGGCGGATGGAGTTGGAGTTTCTGCGCGAGCACGCGGACGGCGTTGTCATTTGGGGCGGGTGGCAGCAGCAATGGGATGAGGACGCTCCTTGGTGGGTAGAGACAAAGGCTTTCCTGTCCGGCGGTTTCGAACGAATAACTGTGCCGGGTTCAGACTAGGCGCTTAATCTGTCTGCGGCATATTTTTTTCTCCCAATGATCTTTTTCTTGAGGGCGCCCAAATGAAAGCCGCCTTCTTGACTGCCCATATGTCCAACCGTTCGGCTGGAGTTTGGGCGGCCATATTGGGCAACTCGAAAGCCTTGATGGAGGCGGGGGTGGTTGCCGGGGCCATAGGCATTGCCAATCCACGAGAAGAAATCATCGATACAACGGTTGGGAATTTTCATTTCTTGCACCGGTGCAAGGTACTGGGGCCACATAGCTTCGGCTACAGTCCGGATATGCTGCCGGCGCTGAGACAGGAGCGGCCCGATTTGGTGCATGCACAGGGCCTCTGGATGTACCCCTCTGCCGCCAGTCTTATGTGGCATCGCGAAGCCGGAAAACCCTACTTGATCCAACCGCACGGTATGCTGGACCCCTGGGCCGTTCGAAACTCGGCCTGGAAGAAGCGTATTGTCGGATATCTCTTCGAGCACGCTCACCTGCGTGGTGCGGCCTGCTTGCACGCCCTAAATTTGCCAGAAGCATTGGCGATTCGAACGTTCAGGCTTGAAAATCCGATCTGCGTTGTGCCTAACGGAGTTGATCTTCCCAGCCGAAACCTTGGTGAACCCGCATGGCTCAGCCCATCAGACCGAGAACGCAGACGCTTATTGTTCCTTGGCCGTATTCACCCCAAAAAGGGGCTGCCAGCTTTATTGCGCGCCTGGGCGGCGGTCGGAAATGCAGCGCGGGAATGGGAACTCGTAATTGCCGGATGGGGTCAGGGCCATCACGAGCAGGACCTGAAACGTTTGGCGGAAGACCTAGCCCTCGGAGAGACGGTCCGCTTTGTCGGACCACAACACGATGACGAGAAGGCGGCGACCTTTTCCGCGGCAGACGCTTTCGTATTGCCGTCGCTCAGCGAGGGATTGCCGATGGCCGTGCTGGAGGCATGGTCCTATGGCTTGCCGGTCCTGATGACCTCTGAATGCAACCTGCCAATCGGCTTCGAATCCGGTGCGGCAGTTAGGATTGGCGGCAATGTTGCTGCAATTGCGACCGGCCTGCGAGAATTGATGGAAATGTCCACGACCGAAAGGCAGGCGATTGGAGAGCGCGGACGGAAGCTCGTTGTCGATCAATTCAGCTGGAAGAAAGCCGCCACCGAGATCCGGGCTGTCTATGAGTGGATTCTCGGCGGAGGGGCACCACCCTCGTCTGTCCTGATCTCGTGATGCAAGCAGAATGGCTTGGCAGAAATCCGCCCGGTGATTGCCCGCTGCGGAAGAGCACGGATAGTTGAGAGGAAACGGCTCTTGAGGGTCTTGATCGTCCAGCCTGCTGTGCCGCCCTACCGTCGTCCACTTTTTTCCGGCCTAGCGCGGCATGTGGAATTCGACCTGTGGCTAGCGGCGCCAATGGACCCGGTTGATCCCTATCCGGAGTCGGAGGGGTCAATTCACTTCTGGGCGCTGACGTCGCGTGACTTCGCCGGTGGGCTGGCGACCAGCTATCGGGGGGCCGCGCTTCCTGTCGAAATGGGGCCGGGCGATGTCCTCGTAGTCCCTGGCAATCCCCGCATTCTCACGATCTTTCCGCTGATCCGCGCGGCGCGCCGACGTGGCGTGGGCGTGGTCTGGTGGGGGCAAAGCTGGTCGGCGACCTCGCGGTCCTGGCGTGCGGCCTTGCGGCGGGTGATGATGCGCCGTCTCGCCGATGTCTGGTTGCTCTATACTGAGGCGGAGGTCCAATTTCTCGTCGCGAAAGGGTTCCCTGTGGACCGGCTTTTCTTCACCAACAACACCATCGATGAGACGGCGGTCGACGCCGCCATTGCCGCCTGGGATGAGGCGCGCTTGCGCGGCTTTGCTGATGCCGAGGGTCTAACGGACCGCAAAACGGTCCTCTTCTGTGGTCGCCTGACACCGAAAAGCGAAGTCGGCCTACTGCTCGAGGCTCTGCCGGCGCTGCTTGCGCGAATCCCCGAGGTCCAGCTTCTGATCATCGGAGATGGGGACCTGCGCGGCGCCCTGGAACGACGGGCGGCCGAGCTGGGCCTGAGCGACAGATTGCGCCTGCTCGGCGCCCTCCATGGAGAAGAATTGCTGGCTCCCTGGTTCCTTTCGTCCGCTTGCTTCGCCTACCCAGGCGCCATCGGCCTCAGCCTCAACCATGCTTTCGCTTATGGCCTGCCGGTTGTCACACACGATAACCCGCGCCAACAGATGCCGGAGTTTGCTGCCCTGACAGCGGAGAAAAATGGCCTGCTCTTCAGGCAGCACGACCAGATATCACTTGCGGAAACTCTGGCCGAGTTGCTGGCCGACGAGCAGCGCTGCCGAACCCTTGGCGAGAACGCATTCCGTACTGTCCGCGGCCCCTTCTCCATGGAGCGCATGGTGGCAAACTTCGCCGCAGCAATCCACGCGGCATCGCGCATCGCGCGGCAGAGCGCCGGAGCTTGACCGCCCCCATGGACCAGCTTTCCGTCCTCATCCTCACCCGCGACGAGGAACGCAATATCGAGAAATGCCTGCGCTCGGTGTTGCCGCTAACCAACCGAATTTTCATCATCGATTCCGGCAGCACCGACAAAACTGTAGAATTGGCAACGCGGATGGGCGCCCGTGTCTTCACTCACCCTTGGACCACCCATGCGGAACAGTTCAACTGGGGGCTCGATAACGCCGGCCTGGACGGCGATTGGGTCATGCGACTCGATGCCGATGAGGAGCTGACTCCGGGCCTTGTCACGGCCTTGCGCGAGACCCTGCCGACTTTGGGGCCGAATGTGACCGGGATCATCGTGCGCCGGCAGGTCCATTTTATGGGACGGTGGATCCGCCACGGCGGATACTATCCGACTTGGCTGCTGCGCGTCTTTCGCCACGGTGCCGGCCGCTGCGAGGCATTGTGGATGGACGAGCACATCGTGCTTGACCATGGCCAAGCAATTCGGATGCGCCAGGATATCATCGATAGGAACACCAAGGATCTTGCCTTCTGGACCGCCAAGCACAACGGATATTCCGATCGGGAGGTGCTCGACACCCTCGCCAATTCTGGTGCGCGAGCCAAGGCACAGGATGCCGACTCCAGCGGATTTCAGGCCAAGGCGCGGCGCTGGGCGAAAAAGCGTGTTTATGGCCGCATGCCTCTTTTCTTGCGGCCATTCCTCTATTTTCTCTACCGCTATGTTCTGCGCCTTGGTTTTCTTGACGGTAAGGAAGGGCTGATCTTTCACTTCCTACAGGGCTTCTGGTATCGCTTCCTGGTGGATGCGAAACTCTATGAACATAGGAAGTCTCGGCTTTCGGACGAGGGGCCTTAGATCTGTTGAGTGTCGAACTGCGCAACTATGACAGCCGCGGATATTCTGCCGGTGCGGGCATTTCTAAGCGCGCGTTGTGGTATGTGGTGAACGCCCTCTTTTTCCACTCCTGGCTTCACTTGGGCTCGCCGTTTAAACGCGCGTTGCTGCGTTTTTTTGGCGCGCGGATCGGCGCTCGCGTCGTCATCAAACCGCGCGTCAATATAAAGTATCCTTGGCATCTGGAGATCGCCGACGACGTGTGGATTGGCGAGGGAGTTTGGCTTGATAATCTGGTGCGCATCTCCATCGCCTCGAATGTTTGCGTTTCGCAGGGTGCTTTTCTGTTAACCGGCAATCATGACTACACTGACCCTGCCTTCGGACTAATTGTGAAGCCGATCATTGTCGAAGAGGGAGCATGGGTGGGTGCCCAGGCCATAGTCTGCCCCGGCGTAAAGGTCGGGCGCTGCGCCGTGGTAACCGTCGGTAGCGTGCTGACCCAGGACGCTGCACCAAGTGGGATCTACGCCGGCAACCCGGCGCGCTCTGTCAAGAGCCGCCAGATCGGGGGGCGTAGCGCTTAGAAGTGTTCTGGCCGGTGGCCAGGGCTACTTTTCCGCGATGGCTATCATAGATTTGGCTAGGACCGGGATGCGCCCTACTCGCCGAAACGTAATTGACCGAAAGCCAGCTTCCTCCAGCAGTTGGCGCAGGGTTCGAACAGACCAGAATTTGATGTGCCCGTTGTCCCAAAGGGCCGTGAAGTGACCGTCGAGCTTTCCCGTTACCGCCATGGCCAAGTTTTTCCAATACCCGTGATAAGGCGTGGAGATGATCGCGGTGCCGCCGTCCTCCAGCAAAGAATAGACCGTCGCGGCATAGTCGCGCGGCGCGTAAACATGCTCAATGACCTCGAGACTCACGACAACGGGAAACTGGCCAAATTTCTCTGCAAGCGCGTCATAAGCCGAACCCAGATGAAGGTTAAGATGAGGATATCGCTCATTCGCAACTTGTAAGCCCTCGCGCGACGGATCGACGCCAGTCACCTCGAATCCCATCTCCGCCAAGGCGCAGCTGACAGATCCGTTGCCACAGCCGAGCTCAAAGACACTTGTTCGTGCATCTCTCAGGCGTTCGGCAAGCAGAATTTCGCGAAGCACAGGCAACAGATAGCCATGCGAGAAATTTTGCTCCGCGTGGCCGTATTTATATCCTGAAATATCTGTCATTTCCGCCAAAAACAGTATGATAGGTTGCGTCCTCTAAACTGATAGCACGAGCGTAGGCATCAACCGAGTCCCAACCAATTTTTTGCGCCCTGGAATTGTCGGGCGACGCCCTGCCGAAGACCCACCCAGGCAGGAAAGGCCGCTATCGATAGGGGAACGCTCCCATTCGTAAGATCATTTTCGTTAACCGCTATTTCTTTCCGGACCTCTCGGCAACCAGTCAGTTGCTTTCCGATCTGGCCTTCGACTTAGGCCATGGCGGGGCGCGGGTGGAGGTGGTGACCAGCCGACAGCAATACGGCGACGCCGCATCCCGTCTTGCGCCCTTCGAGGTTGTTGGCGGTGTTGGTGTCTCGCGCGTTTGGACGTCCCGCTACGGGCGCCAGAATTTGTTCGGCCGGGCACTCGATTATCTGACCTTCTATGCCGCCGCGGGTTGGTGCCTCTGGCGCCGCGCCGGGCCCGGCGACATCGTCGTGGCGAAGACCGATCCGCCGCTGATCTCGGTCTTCGCCGCTGTCGTGGCTCGGTTGCGCGGCGCCACGTTGATCAACTGGACGCAGGATTTGTTCCCGGAGGTCGCGACCGCGCTTGGCGTGAAGGCGGTGAAGCCAGTCGAACCGATCCTGCGGGCGCTGCGCAATTTCTCGCTGAAAACGGCGCGGCAGAACGTGGTGCTCGGGCAGCGAATGGCGCAGAGGATCGAAGCCCAGGGCGTTCCTCTAGACAGGATCCGCATCATCCACAACTGGTCGGACGAGACACAGATCGTTCCGATCGACAGGGACGCGAATCCCCTGCGGCGGGAGTGGGGGCTCGCGGACAGGTTCGTCGTTGGATATTCCGGCAACATGGGTCGCGCGCATGAATTTGCCACCATCATCGATGCCGCCACACTTCTAAAGAACAGAGACGATATCCGGTTCGTTTTCATCGGTGGGGGGGCCCAGGCCGATCACATCGCTCGAGAGGTTGCGCAGCGGAAACTCGGCAATTTCGATTTCAAGCCGTATCAAACGCGCGACCAATTGGCATACAGCCTCGGCGCTGCAGACCTGCACCTGATTTCCCTGCTGCCCGATCTTGAAGGACTGATCGTGCCCAGCAAATTCTATGGCATCGCGGCCGCCGGGCGGCCGACTCTCTATATTGGCGACCCTGAAGGCGAGATTCCTGCTGTTTTGGCGCAGGAGAATTGTGGCCACACGGTCCGGCCTGGCGAAGCTGTCGAGTTGGCCCGCTATATCGAAAGCCTGGCCGACGACCGCCCAAAAGCCGTCCGTCTGGGCAGAAATGCGCGTGGCGTATTTGAGCGCAAGTTCAGCAAGAAACGGGCCCTAGCCAAGTGGAAGGCTCTGATTGAGAGCTTGCAGTAACATGATTGCCGAAACGGCCTGCCGGCGCCAGTTTCCCCGCCCGACAGCGCCACCACCAGGGTCGCTGAGGCGCGGTGTCGAGTGTTCTTGAGAAGAGCACCGAATGTAAGTACGGTCGG
>Ga0209633_10002800_pt1 | contig 16543 bp, 8 predicted proteins | sample Cruoilmetagenom1_FD_187290 | JGI IMG/M metagenome (GOLD analysis project Ga0209633, IMG submission 187290) | Oil polluted marine microbial communities from Coal Oil Point, Santa Barbara, California, USA - Sample 1 (SPAdes) (version 2) | ecosystem: Environmental > Aquatic > Marine > Oil seeps ... | reverse complement strand
TGAGCCGGCTTCTGCTGAAGAAAGCATGACGGCATCCCCGTATTCACCTTTGAAAAATGCCCTGGGTGAGTCGACAGGTGTAAGCTTTGCGCGGGGAAAATTGTCTTCAGCAAAATCCAGGTAGTGCCGGTCCCTGGGAACCAGGATCTCCAGGTTCGGCATACTCTGGATGGTTTCCAGCTTGGCAAAGTTGTCACGCATATGATCCGGCAGGACAAAGCCGACAGAATGATCGAAATAGGTGTTCGAGAAGGCAATCTCCCGGGCCCGTGACGGTGTGATGGCGATACCACCCACGGCCACATCAAGCTTTCCATCTTGCAACCCGGTTACAATGTCCGGCCAGCCAAGGCGCGCCAGTTCCAGCTTTACACCCAGGCCTTCCGCCAGTCGCTGTACCAGGTCAATGTCATAGCCCACGGCAATGCCTTCGCTGTTGCGATAGGCGAATGGCAGCCGGTCAGGCATATAGGCAACGCGCAGAGTGCCGCGTTCAATGATTGCCTCAATGCGCCCGATGGATGGATCGATTGGGGATAAGGCAACCAGGTTCTCAACCTGTCTGACGGTGACTGGTTCGGTGATCAGGGTCTTTGCCACCAGATCCTTTTCCCCTGAATACTCGAAGTGGATGACATGTTTCAGGATGAGTCCGAGACTGAAGGACACGGTGCCGGCAATAGCAATGCTGACGGCAACGATCTGGATGAGGGTTTTAACCCGGAGTTTGCCCATGACGGCAAAGGCAACCAGCAGTGAAATCACGATGCCGTGCATGGCCGCCAGCGCCGTTGCAAAGCGGGCAGTGGCAACACTACCCAGCAGGTATAACTGGAACATGTCGGCTGGCAGTGAAAAGAAGTCCAGCATAAACGGGATGGCAACGGCCATGCTGCCAAATGCCACGAACGCACCCACACCGACATAGGATACATAATCCGCAATACTGATGGGGGAGCCGACATACCAGGCAGAGAACATGATAAAGCCCAGGCCGAGCAGGGTGCCGGCGCTGGGGAAACTGTAGGCCGTTGGCACCATGACATCGATGACTGAATCCGTTTCCGGACACTCAAGATCGTTTTCAGCGAGCAGGCGCTTGCAGCGCTCGGCGATCATGGGCAGTACCACCAGCACGGTACCGGTGGCAAAGGCCGTGATCATGGGCACGCGTGATTCTCTTAGTACCTGGCGATAGGAGAGTGGTGTCGACCAGGCCACGATGGCGGGCAGTGTCCAGAAGGTGATGACTGTCCAGGCGCCCAGATAGGCCCACAGGTAGACTTGCAGCCGGGACAATTCCTCAATTCTTAAAGTGCCGGCGGCGGCGGCCGAAATGGCAAAGATGCCGAAGGGGGCAAGCCTGCCGACAAACGAGGCAATCTTCATCAGGGCATCGCTGAGTGTGCCCATGCTGGAGAGCAGGGTGTCCTTGTCCCTGACCGAGATCAGTGCCACGCCCAGCATAATGCTGAAGACCACCACGGCGGGTACCACGGCATTGGCCATCGAATAAAACGGATTCGACGGTATATACAGTGTCAACGGGTCGAATGGCTTGGCGCCCTCGAGCAGACTGGTGCTGAACAGAGATGCCGTCGTCCAGTCAGGGTAGGTCAGCGCCAGGAACAGGTTGGATACCTCGGTGATTCCCCAGATCAGCAGGATCAGCAGGCCACCCGCGATGCCGATGCGTTTTGCGATGTCTGCATCAAGCCGGCCCAGACCGCCAATCAGCGAGACAATGATGTACGGTATGACGGTCATCTGCAGCAGGCGTATATAGGCCTGGCCGAAGATCTCCAGGTTGCCGGCCAGCTCGCCAAAGAACAGCCCGGTGAATATGCCGAGTCCCAGTCCGAGAATAACCCGGTTGAATGCGCTCAGGTTAAGTAGCCAGCCCATCGTTCTGAACTCCAGGTAATTAGTCGGGGTGGTATCGATGCGGGCGGGATAATAGCACTAATATACTGGCATCGGCTAACCTCGAACCTCTGTTTAGGGGGCGTTGTCTGTGTGGAAGTCAGCCACTGTAGCAGGCACAATATGGCGCATCCACATAACAGGTCAGAAGTCATGAGTGATCTTGCCGATCGTGCCCGTATCTACGCCACCGAGGCCCACCAGCGGATTAACCACCGCAGGAAGTACAACAATGAGCCCTATCATGTACACCTGAGTGCCGTTGCGAAACTGGTTGCCGGGGTGACGGATGACGAGGAAATGATTGCGGCTGCCTGGTTGCATGACACCGTTGAAGATACCCAGGCAACACTGGAAGATATTGAAGCAGCATTCGGCGTGTCGGTTGCAGAACTGGTAGAGGAACTGACGGATGTCAGCAAGCCCGGTGACGGCAACCGCGTGCAACGCAAGCAAATAGACCGCATGCACCTTGCGCAGGCATCAAAGCGTGCCAAAACGGTCAAGCTTGCCGATCTGGTTGACAACTGCAAGGACATCACCCGCCATGATCCGCGTTTTGCCCAGGTCTACCTGACTGAAATGAATGACTTGCTGGATGTGTTGCAGGGAGGGGATGCGCAGCTCTACCGGCGTGCTGAAAAGATACACGCGAAGAGTGTTGAGAAGCTGGGCCTTACCGATGTATCACAGATACATGCCTGGTCGCCCGAGAGCCTGGCTGAGTCGTTTCCCGGTGTGACCGGACCGAAGTTCAGGCGCATGTTTATTGAGTTGTTTACCGCCAGGGATATCGCCGAATCACTCTACTCATTTGATCTGGACAGTGACTGCGAGACCGTCAGCAAGATCATGCAGCGTCAGCAGCAGGATGTGGCGAGCATCCGTATCAATGGCACCGTGCAGGGTTATGTTCGCTTCGTTGATCTGGGAGCGGGTGAATGCGCGAACGGCCTGCGGCATTTCACTACCGACCAGGTGGTCACCGGTGATGCAACCCTGTCTGACGTTGTGCATGTGTTGACGCGCCATGATTACTGTTTCATCAGCCTGCTGGGCGAGGTGGTTGGCGTGATCTGCCGGGATGATATCAACAAGCCAATGGTGCGCATGTGGCTGTTTGGCCTGATTACCATTATCGAAATGCGTGTGGTGCAACTGATCCAGACAAAGTACCCCGAGGCCACGTGGCAATCCACCTTGTCGGAAGAGCGTCTGGCAAAGGCCCGGAGCATGCAGCAAGAACGGCAGCGCAGAAATCAGCACTGTCAGCTGATTGACTGCCTGCAATTATCAGACAAGACACGTGTCGCCATTGAACACCCGGAATTGCTGGAGGCACTTGGTTTTGATTCCAAGCGTACCGCCAAGCTCGTGATCAAGAGCCTGGAATCATTGCGCAACAATTTGTCTCATGCGCAGGATATCGTGATGCATGATTGGGCGCAGATTGCGCGCCTGTCGCAGCGAATGGAGGAGTATGCGCGGCGGTAGGGTGTCAGCCGAATTGATGGGTACGTCACTGCGTTCCTTTACCCATCCTACATTTCGCGTTCGTTCGTAGGATGGGTAAAGCGCAGCGTACCCATCAGGTGATGGCACCTTTGTTTGTATCTGTTTGAGTGAATTTTATATACAATCCGCTCACTATCCCGGGTGCTGTTGAAATCTATAAGTATTTCTTTATAAGGACTATAAGTGATTGAATAGTAAAAATAAATCGCCAAGTTTTATTGTCCGCTGGCTTAAGCGCCTGGGTATCTTGCTGGTAACTGTCTTGCTGGTAACGGTGTTGCTCATTATCGGTGCCCTGATCTTCCTTGACGGTGATCATTACAAGCAGCCCCTTGCCTGGGTTGCCGAGACGTTTTTTGACAGTGAACTGACCATCAGCGGGCCGTTAAGGGTACATGTATCCACCGGACTGCAATTGCATGCAGAAGGCGTACAGTTCAAGCCGCATGATGACAGTTATTTTCTGAAGGCAGATACCCTGAATACTGACATTCGCCTGAAGGATGCCGTTTTCGGAACGTTGTGGATCCGTGATCTTGCAGTGACTGGCTTCTACCTGAAGGTCAATGAATCGGATTCCGATGATAAATTCGACTGGAAGAATTTCACCCTGCCGCCCGTTGTTGTTGAAAGGACAAATTTTGACAACCTGATGGTTGAGTATCAGGAGGTCGCGCCCGGCACCCTGCACAGTTTTGCATTGTCAGAACTGACTTTCGATGATGTCAATGACAGCGGGCCGCTCAGTCTGCAGGCACAGGGTCTGCTGGATGGACGAGGTTTTAAAATCAATGGCACCTTTCCGCCACTTAAGCAGGCGCTCGATCTGCAGTCACCCAAACCTGTTGTGATTACCGTGGAGGGCGATCGAATACATGCCCGCCTTGATGGCAGCATTACCGATCCCGCCACTGGCAAGGGGATGGATTTCGAGCTTGAGTACCAGGCCACGGAAATGCATGAGTTGATGGAATTGTTCGGCGACGACATCCCCGCTGTTGGCGAACTGCAGGCAACGGCAAGATTGCAGGGTGATTATGCGGTTCCCAGGCTGACAGATATTGACGCCCATATGCATCGGGGAGAAGAGGTTGATATAAATCTCACTGGTTCGGTTGATGACATCCTGACCGGCGAGGGTATGAACCTGCATCTGGTGGGCCATTCGGACAAGCCCGCGGTAACTTCATGGTTGCTGTTCAAAAAACTGGACATGATGGAGTCAATCAGTTTTGACGGGGTGATTCAGGAGAGCAGCGGTCTTTTCTACCTGAAGGACGTCAATGCTGCTGCCAGAACCAGCGCAGGCTTGTCGGTTACTGCCAGTGGCGATGCCGAATTGTATGGTGCTGGTCATGTGTTTTCTGCAACGGATACCGGCCTCAACCTGAAAGTGACTGCGCCGACTACGGCGGCGCTGAATCTGCTGGAGCTGGAGGATATTCCAGAGCTTGGCGCGATTTTCGGGACCCTGAAACTGATCGCAAGCCAGGATGCGGTCGGGTTATATGACGCCGATGTCAATATAGGCAGCAAGAAAACCAGCGTGGCACATCTCAAGGGGCTGGTCGGGTACATTCCCCTGCATGATGCTTCGAAGACCACCGGCATTGATCTGCAGGTGAATATAAAATCCAGGAATGTGGCTGCACTGGGTAAAAAGTTTGGCTATAACATGCAGCAACTGGGACCCGGGCATGCCGATACGCGCATAACCGGTGATCTGGATCAGATCAGGCTTGGGGAAACAGTCGTCAGCATTGGCAGGAAAGATGGTGTGTTGATGACGGCAAAGGGCAAGGCGGAGAGCATTGTGTTCAACACGCCGTCACTGGAAGCCAATGCACATTTTGATGTCAGGGCATCCATGCCCGACCTGAGTAACCTGTCAGAGCTGGCAGGAACTGATTTACCCAAGCTGGGTGCGACGAAAATCAACAGCAAACTGGTTGTCAATAAGTCGGAACTTAAATTTGAAAATCTGACCGTTAATATTGGTGCGGCTGATCAGCCAACCATCAAGATGAACGGCAAGGTTGTCACCCTGCTTCACAAGGGCAGTACCATTGATATCAAGTTTGATGTGGCCGTCGGCGACCTGGCGGCGGCATTGACAGGAAAGCCCCCCGGCTATCTTGGCCGCCTGCATGGAACGGCCGGTATTTCTGATATGGATGGTAGCTGGGGGATAGAAAGCTTTACGTTGGTTAGCAGCGATACCCGTCTTTACAAGGTAGATATCGGTGGTGGCTACAAGGACCTGGGTAAAAGTGATTTCCTGAAGGTTAACACCAGTATTGATATTAACGACCCGGTGACCCTGGGTGAGGCGCTGGACATCGATCTGTCAGGGTTCAGTACCTATCATGCAGAAGGCCTGCTTACCGGCACCGAAACCACTCTTAGCTATACCGGCAAGGAGTCTCTCGGGAGAACCAGCGCTACCACAGCACTGAGTGGTTCCCTGGTAAAGGGCAGGCCGACCTTCAAGGGGAAATACGAAATCCCGGTGCTGTATCTCGCTGACTTCGGATTTAATCCAAATGAGGAAGATACGGAGCCAGTCAAGGTAGACCTTGATAGTCCGGGTCACGGTGATATTTTCAGCCGCGAGCCCTTTGATATTGATGTCCTGAACACCTTTGACCTGGATTTCGATGTCCTGATCGACCAGGTGGAAAGTCATGGCGAAATGTCGATTGACAGTGTCAAGGCGCATATTCGCCTCAAGGATGGAGATCTGCAGGTTAAGCCACTCAAGTTCCTCTACGAGGGCGGCACCATGGATGTTGTTTTTGGTTTGCAGGCACACAGTCCGCCATCTTTCAGACTGCAGGTCACTGCAGATGATCTGAAGCTGGGGCCCACAATGGCGCAGGTGCAGAATGATGTTCCAATAAACGGTTACAGCAACATCCACATGGACATGACTGCCAGCGGACAGTCACCCCATGAACTGGCCGCCAGTCTTGGGGGGCAAATAAGTCTGGGTTTTGAGAATGCCAGAATTCCCAGTAAATATATCCAGTTCCTGTCCGTGGATGTGTTCGGCTGGGCCGTATCGACAACCTTTAGAAAGGACAGGTATGCCGATCTAAATTGTGTGGTCGCTAAATTCGAGGCAACTGACGGAAAGCTCAAGAGTACGGTGCTGATTGCCGACGGCCCCAATCTGTCACTGGGCGGGAGCATCAGGTTGAATCTGCGCAGGGAAACCATGAAAATCGTGATCTTGCCAAAACAGAAGCGTCGCCTGTTCTCGTCCATATCGCCGGTAACCGTAGAAGGTCCAATGCGGGACCCCCATGTCAAGGCAATTCCGGCGAAGGCAGCAGTTCAGGAAATAGGCGCCATGGCACTGGTGCCATACGTTTATGTGCCACTTAAGCTGATGGGCAAGTTGTGGTCCATCGTGGATGACGGTGATAAATCCGGACAGGGCTGCGCGTCGGTTAAAGCCGTCGGTGAAGAGGCTGAGAAGGAGTTGCAGAAAAAGGCGTGGAAGTGATGGTCATGTTTGTCAGAAATATCTGTGGCTGATATTTGACTGTGCTGGCAACGGATAAAGCGTAGTGTGAGACCATGTTTGTAGGATGTGCTGAGCTTGCGAAGCGCATCCTACGTCGTGAGTAGTAAATGGTTACGTTTGATGCAGGCAAATCACGGCGCGAGTGCAGGGTGTCTGTCGCTGACATGCTCTGCGCCATACTGGAGGTTCAGTCGTTGCCTGAGCCGTTTGTATTGCACCATGGTGGCATCATCCAGGTCATCCCGGCCGGGTTGATAGAGGTGCAAACCGATATTGCCATTCCCCATGATGATGCGTACGTCGACTCGGATACTGGTGTTGTCTTTATACTGGAACAGCAATCTGTACTCGCCATTGTTTGTTGCCACGGGTACTGATCGTTGGGTGTCCGGGTCAAGTACCCGTAGTTGCTCGTAACCAAGGATCTCCATCATTCCGGTTATTTCCTGTGGCGAGTACTGGATGCCTGCATCATGCCGGGGTTTTACCTGCAGGGTTGCGCCGGGTGTTGCGCAGCCCGCCAGCAGCACGTAAATAGCCAGCAGATACCGAAATCTTTTCTGCAGCAGAGAGTTGTTGTGACGGGGCATGCGTAATTAGCTGCCTGAACTGAAAAGCACGGTTATATCCTGTAGATATCCGGGCAGCATACCTTATAATCGTTTGCAGGGTCTATGGTTGCAGGTACAGGAACGGAAGTCGGTATCAGGGCACACGAATAATACTTGACAGTCATGCGACGTAAATTCTCCATACTGCTGGCAACGCTGGTTGCCGCATTTGCCGGTCTGGCCCCGGTAGGCTATGCCATCTATCTCGCCTATAACACCACGATTGAAAATGCCGAGGAGAACCTGCGGGCAATAGCGCAGGGGATAGCGGTTGATACCGGTGCCCTGTTGACGGATATTGATCAGGGGCTTATCGCCCTGTCCAGTCTGGGTTCCCGGTGTACACCTGACGATGTCATGGCGATGAACACCATGGCTTACGATATTCCGGTGATCAGTGATATTGGTGTAATCAGGCAGGACAGAAAACTGGTATGTACCAGCTGGGGGCCGGTCGATCCGCCAATTGCCCCGGAGCTGCCACCACCGGCCGGTGGTTTCCGGTTGCTGGGGCCGCTAGAGATCGGGTTGCTGAATCGTTTCGGATTGATCGCGATCCGGCAACTCGAGGATGGTTCCGAAATTGGTGCACTGATACACCCCAGTGTCCTGATCGGGCACCTGGGCGCTGATCTCGGGGAGCATGGCTTCGCTGTTCTGCTGCGGCGTGAAGATACCCACCTGTATGCCTGGGAAGGCAATGTACCCGAGATGAAAATGGTTGAATCCGAGGCAGAGGGCGGCGACGGGTCAACTCAACTTCGGGCCTCCTTCACGGATGGTATTGAACGCACGTTGTTTGCCGTGGAACTGGACGGCTATCCGGGTATTTACTCGGTAGCGGCCGCCGCCGATGCGTGGATCCTGCATGACTGGATACGGATGGCTCTCATGCTGGGTGTGATAGGTGCTATTACCTCCGTGGCGCTGGTGTTCCTGGTGATTGGCATTTTATTACGCCGCCTGTCCCTGCAGGGTGAGATGCAGAGAAGCCTGCAAAAGAACGAATTCGAAATTAACTATCAACCGGTTATTGATCTAAAAACGGGGCATTGTATGGGGGCGGAAGCCCTGACTAGCTGGGTGCAGCCCGGCGGAAAACGCGTACGGCCGGATCTGTTTATCCCGCTTGCCGAAGATACCGGCCTGATCGAGCCAATGACAGAGTGGTTGATGAAGCAGATTCGCGTTGAAATGGAGACATTGCTGACAAACAACCGGTCATTTCATATAGCGATCAACCTGAGTCCGTGTCATTTTGAATCCGAAAAGGTGTTGAGTACCTCCAGTCGTGTTTTTGGAACCAGCGCAATCATGCCGGACCAGATTATCTATGAAATAACCGAGCGAGGTCTTATCAGGGAAGATAATGATGTGGCGCGTATGGTTATGACAAAACTGAGGGAGCGTAACTCCGGGCTGGCGCTGGATGATTTTGGTACCGGTTATTCCAGTTTGAGCTATATCAGCTCATTTCCGCTGGATTACCTAAAGATAGACAAGCGGTTTGTCGATGCGATTGGCATCGATTCGCCAATGGCCGGGCTCGTGGACTCGATTATAGACATGGCGAAGCGTCTTGAGTTGCGGACAATTGCAGAGGGCGTTGAAACACGCGAGCAGGCAGAATATTTGCGCGAAAAGGGCGTCGACTATGCACAGGGCTGGTATTACTCCAGGGCGTTGACAGCCTCGGGGCTCATTAATTATCTGCGCAAATCAGTCAGTTTATAGACATTGTGCCGGATGTGGGTGGTTGCGAGTTTCCTGAGGTTTTCAGGAAGAAGGAATCGTGGCAGGATGTACCGGATGGCTGGTATACAGCCATGGCAGGTTGCGGTGATTATGATACCAGGCCGGTGGAATTGGCGCACTTGCTGGAAAAGATTAATACACTCCTGAATACAGACTAAGAGGAATACCTGTGGCTGAACTTGATCTGCATAAAGCACGTGTGCTGGTGGTTGACGATAATGAAATGAACCGGGACATGCTCGCACGCCGTCTTGCTCGCATTGGTTATAGTACCGATACCGCAGATGGTGGCAATTCCGGTCTGGACAAGATATTGAGTGGTGAATTTGACCTGGTAATGCTGGATATCATGATGCCTGATATCGATGGTATTGAAGTGCTGAAGCGGGTGCGGGAGTTTTATTCAAAAACAGAATTGCCGATTATCATGGCGACGGCAAAGGATGAAGGCTCGGACCTTGCTGAAGCACTGGCGCTCGGTGCCAATGACTATGTGACCAAACCGCTGGACTTCAAGGTGGTGCGCGCGCGTGTTGAAAATGTACTGGGATACACGCAGGCGACAGCAAAACTCACCAGGGCCAACGAACGTATGTGTCGGGATCTTGAGGCGGCTGCCCGGGTACAGCAGTCGCTGTTGCCTGATGCGCAGGTGGAGATCGATGGTGCGGAATTTCTTTGGTATTACCGTCCCTGTGACGAGCTGGCCGGGGACGGTCTGAATCTTTTCAGGTGCGATGATGAGCATGTGGCACTGTATGTGATGGATGTGTCCGGACACGGTGTTGCCGCTTCCCTGTTGTCGGTGTCGGTTACGCATCACTTGTCACAATTGATAGACAGTTTGGATGCTGCTGCACAGTGTGATTTGAGCGGGGATAATATTGTCAGTCCTGCCTGGCTGGCCAGTCGCTTGAATGCACAATTTCCGATGCAATCCACGGGACGACACTATTTTACGCTTGTGTACGGCGTGTTGAATGTTAAAACCAGGCAATTTTGCTTCGTCAGCGCCGGGAGTCCCGGCCCGATGGTCGTACATGCGGACGGCACATCTGATGTTCACGATGTGCCTGCGGTTCCAATCGGTATGTTTCCTGATTCTGAGTACGAGGATACTGTCATCCAGTTACAGGAGGGAGATCGTCTGTACCTGCATTCTGACGGCTTGTATGAAGAACGTAATCCGGAGTCGCGCGAAGAGTTTGGTCGCGAGCGTATGCAGAAGCAATTATGCGCAGCTGCCAGCAGCCCCTTTGTGATAAGCCTGGACGGGTTGCTTCAATCCGTTACCGAGTGGCACGGTGATGAGGCGCTGTCTGATGATGTCGCGGTCATGGGTTTTGCGCTCAAGGATTGAGGGGCCCTCTTTTTCAAATCACCCTATCTGCGCCAGCATGTTCAGCTCATGAAAGATGAGCAGGGAGTAGAGTGGCACCAGGCCATAGATCAGATAGCGTACTGCAATGTATTTATAAACGCGGAAATTGAAGTGCAATACGAGGATAATCAGGGCTACCCCGGTGACTGACATTTTTACCACGGTAAACAGTTGAATGTCTTTCTGAATCAGGTAGTCCATTAGCCCGTTCAACTCAACGGCACCTTTGCTGAGCAGGATCATGGTAAGCAGAGCATCCGCGAAACAGAGCATGAAAATTGTGAAGGTTGCAGCGAGTGGCCAGTGTCCGTACCAGTCTGTGTAGCTGTTGATGTGGTCATATTCACGCCGGGGATGACGGCGCCGGCGATGGCTCAGTGCACCCAGCAGCGTTTTTAAGGACGGTTTGCGGCGGTCCTGATTACGTTGCTCAACAGCCCTGTCAGCGATTGTTTCCGGTTGAGATTTCATGCGGCAGTTCCTTAGCGTTAGGTTCGGTTCGTGGGCATGGGAGAATCCCTGCAAACCCCGTACCGTAATATACATACTTATGATTAAAAACGGTTTTCCTCAGCAGCGTCGTGACCTTTACGGCTGTCAGTTGTGCAAATTGTCAGATATGCTGACAGTGTGTCGCCAGCATAGACCTGAGAGGAGCATAAGTACTTACTCTAGCAGGATAGCTTGTCACTGGGCAGTCAACAGGATTAATTTAATTTAACTTTTAATTTCTTTGAATATTATCACGTTGGATATTATTACTATATTTCTCAATGTTTTTTTGATACTTTGGCAGGTGTTATAAGAAGCTGGAATTTATCCAGTTATAAATCGAACATTCACATTTAATTTAACAAATACTCGGGATCGACACCGGAGGGGACGAAAAAATGGCAGACTTGTTTTCGGATGAATGGATGAAGAGTTTTTTGGAACAGTGGAATGCTGAGCCGGATCTCTCGGATGCACTCGCAAAGATTGGCTTTAATTCTGTGATTGCATATGGCTTTGATGGTGAAGATACCCCGCGCGGTTATCTGAATGTCGTAAATGGCAAAGCCGAGGATGCAGGTATCTATGACGGTCAGGAGTTGAGCTGGGATATTCGGGCCACCTTTGACAGCTGGAACAAGTGGCTGGCCAAGCCACCTGGGATGATGGGTCTGGGCATGGCCTACACTTCGCGCAAGATAAAATTCAACGTCGGTGACTATGGCGCCATGATCAAGGATCCGCGCATGGCTGGTCCGTTTATCAAGAGTTTTGCAGTTATGGGGCGTGCCTGATTGGCAGGCTTTTATGCGGGTTTGTGGGGGACAATACCAATAGTGGGTAACAAATAAGGGTAATTGCTCTTCACCACCTGGGGTGTTCAGGTACCCAGGAAATCTGTAAAGGTTCGTTTTGAAATTTTGCATGGAAATGCAGGTTAGGAAGGCGCTGTTTCGGCAGCGCCGGTTCTTTGAGAAGGTGTTACCTCCAGGTAATGTCATTGTGTGAGGATTAACAATGTTAATCAGAAAGCTAGCAATTATAAGTCTTCTGTCCGGGTGCATGGTGTGTTCCGGTGTGATGGCACAGGGAGCGGCTGAATCTGTCATTACCGTTCCAAGCATTCCGGTTGGAGCAGCAGTGTCCCTCGGCGGGACTGTTGTTCCCTACAAGGATGTTACCTTTTCTGCGCAGATTCCAGGCCGTATCGAAAGTATTGCCGGCGAAGAAGGCGACCACTTCAAAACCGGGGCTGAAATAATTGCTATCAATGATGATGACTTGCTGGCACAGCGCCGGTCTGCCTGGGCAAACCTGGCGAATGCCGAGGCCGCTCTGCGCAATGCCGGTGTGCAGTACAACAGGGAAATTATCTCCCCCTATGGCGGTGAAGCGAATGATTCCATGGGCGGTATGGGCTCCATGATGAAGAGTTTCACCAACCCCATGCAAGGCATGATGGGGAGCGGTTCTACTCCCGCTCTGGATCGTTATGCCCAACGGTATCAATACGGCACACAGCTGGAGCAGGCACGTGGCCAGATTGTTGCCGCCCGTTCGGCGATTGAGAAAATCGATACTAAAATTCGTGATGCAAAGTCGGTTGCCCCCTTTGATGGCGTGATTACCAAGAAACTGGTCGAGGTCGGTGACCCGGTGCAGCCTGGCCAGCCACTGCTGATGTATGCCGATGTGTCCAAGCTGCAGATCAAACTCGAGGTCCCGGCGCGCCTCATGCCGGGGGTCAAGAAGGGCATGGTTTTTCCGGCCAGACTGGATGTGGGCGATGTGGACATCCAGGCCAAGGTTGTACAGGTCTTTCCGATTGCCGATCCGGATCGGCATACGGTGACAGTTAAACTGGACCTGCCACAGGGTATACCGGGTGGTGCCGGCATGTATGCGGAAGTCATGATTAATGATGTCAATGCCAATGTGCGTGAGTTGCCGGTTGTCCCCAGGGCTGCACTGGTCTGGCGCGGCAGTCTGCCCGGCGTCTATGTCATGAACGCGAACAATCAGCGTGAGCTGCGGCTGGTAAGAACCGGCGATGATGTGGGGGCTGACGGTGTGGCCATTCTATCCGGATTGCGTGCCGGGGAGCGTGTCGTTGTCAAGGGGAGTAGCCCCGTTCAGCCAAACAGCGCATGGCAATAATTCACAACGGTCATCTCTGCAAGTGGAATGCAGGCATGCGCCCCTGAACACGCTGAAACAGCAGTCAGTACGGAATAACGACAAGCACAAACAGCACCTGTACCAAACCAACGTACAGTAAGAAGGTGGGATAAAGCATGGCTGACGAACAAAAGAACTTTTCTACCCCGTTCAATTACGATGCCCATTCACTGGGTATAGCGGGTAGAACGGCACGGTTGTTTATTACCTCCCCGGTGACACCAATGATCCTGTTGGTGGCACTGTTCGTCGGTCTGATCGGCCTTATGTTTACCCCCCGCCAGGAAGACCCGCAGATCTCGGTACCGATGATCGACATTTTTGTCCAGTATCCGGGGGCCTCGGCAGAACAGGTAGCCAGCCTGGTGACCGAGCCACTAGAACGCATCCTGATGGAAATTCCGGGTGTGCGCCATACCTATACGGCCTCCGAGCGTGGTCGTGCCATGGCCACGGTGCGTTTCAAGGTGGGCGAGGAGATGGGGGCCTCTATTGTCAAGGTGCATGACAAGCTGCAGTCCAACATGGACAAGATCCCGCCGGATGTCTCGCAACCCCTGGTCAAACCGGTGGGTGTTGATGACGTCCCGGTGGTTACGCTGACCCTGTGGTCGAAGGATGTGGATGACGGCGCCCTGCGGCTGCTTGCGCTGGACCTGTTGCAGCGTCTCGGCGAGGTAAAGGATGTCGGCAAGGGATTTATCGTGGGTGGCAGGGAAGACCAGGTCAAGGTCGAGGTGATGCCCGAGCGTCTGTCAGGTTACGGCATCAGTCTGCAGCAGGTTGCACAAACCATCCAGACTGCAAATTCCGAAAAGACGGCTGGTGACCTTGAATCCGGTGGCTTGTCATTCGCTGTGCGCACGGGCTCGTTCCTTACCAACGCCAAGGAGATTGGTCGCCTGGTGATTGCTATCCGGCAAGGCGCTCCTGTCTATGTACGGGATGTTGCTCGGGTTTCACAGGCGCCTTCAGACCCCAAGCAGATGGTTAGCATTTTTACCGGCCCGGCGTACGAGGGAGACACCGGGACTGCTGACGGCTATCCTGCAGTCACCGTTGCCATTGCCAAGAAGGAAGGCTCCAATGGCGTCAAGGTGGCCCAATCGGTCCTGGCAAGGGTTGAGGCACTCAAGGGCGACCTGATCCCCTCCAATGTCAATATCACCGTGACCCGTGATTACGGCAAATCGGCGAATGACAAGGTCAACGAATTATTGCAGGCCATGCTGGAAGCGTGCGTTATCGTTTCGATATTGTGCCTGATTGGCCTGGGTGCGCGTGCAGCGTTTGTAGTTATTGCGGTTATCCCGGTCGTCATTCTGCTGACGATCTGGTGGGCCATGATGATCGACTACACTATTGACCGTGTCAGCCTGTTTGCGCTGATTTTCTCCATCGGTATTCTCGTCGATGACGCAACCGTGGTCGTTGAAAATATATTCAGACATTGGCTGGAAAAGGGTAAAACCAGCGTCGCACTTGCTATTGACGCGGTTCGCGAGGTGGGAAACCCGACCATTCTTGCAACGTTTACCATTATTGCTGCCTTGTTACCTATGGGCTGGGTGAGTGGCCTGATGGGACCCTATATGCGGCCGATCCCGGTACTGGGGTCCTCGGCCATGTTCTTCTCCCTGATCGCCGCATTTATCTTTACACCCTGGATGGCAGTGAAAGTCGCCCCCAGGCTGGAAGCCCTGAGGAAGGCTGAAGTAAAGGAAAAGCGGGCGCATGAACGCATCAGCAAATTTTACCGGCCGATCATCATGCCGCTGATCAATAACAGGAAGCTGGGCCTGATCTTCCTGTTCAGTATTATTGGTATCACCGCGGCACTGTGTGCCACGTTCTATACGCAGCATGTCGCTGTGAAGATGCTGCCCTTTGATAACAAGCCCGAATTTTCAGTGGTTGTAAACATGCCGGAAGGTACGGCCATGCCGGATACGGCCAACGTAATAATGCAGTTGGCAGAGACCGTTCGGGGAATACCCGAGGTGACCGCAGTGGTGACCTATACGGGGACTGCGCAGCCGTTTAATTTCAACGGCATGGTGCGTCATTACTATCTCCGCCAGCGTGCCTGGGAAGGCGATCTGCTCGTCATGTTGAAGGATAAAAATGACCGTGAACGCGGCAGTCACGCCATCGCGGTTGAGGCGCGTGCAATGCTCAAGCCCATTGCCGATCGTCTGGGTGCACGTATCGCCGTGGTGGAAATGCCCCCCGGTCCGCCGGTGCTGAACACGATTGTTGCCGAGGTCCATGGCCCGGATGCCGTAACACGACGCAAGGCTGCCGCCGAACTGGTGTCCATGTTCGAGCAGGTGGAAGATGTTGTTGATGTGGACAGTTACATGGCTGAGCCCTATGAATACTGGCGCTTCGATGTAGATACAGAGAAGGCTGTTCGCCGTGGTATTTCGGTAGACACCATCAATGGCAGCCTGGCCATGGCAATGGGCAGTTTCAAGCTGGGGGATATCAAGCGTGGTTCTGTCCTGGAACCGACCTACATTATTATGCAGATCCCGCTGGCGATCCGCTCCCAGGTTACCCGTCTCGGCGATCTGCCCATCCCGACGAATGATGGCAAGACTATCCCCCTGTCTGAACTCGGTGAATTCAAGAAGGGTTATGAGGACCCCGTCATCTATACCAAGGATCTGCGTGGCATCGAATACGTCACTGCCGAGATGCAGGGCCGTTTGGGTGCGCCGATATACGGCATGCTGTATATCGAGGACCTGGTCAGGGAATACACGACTCCCGACGGGGTGATCATGGAGACCATGCCCTGGAATCTGTTTGGCCCGCCTGCTGATGATACGGTGTCTGCTTATGAGTGGGGAGGTGAGTGGACCGTGACCTACGAGACCTTCCGTGATATGGGTGGTGCCTTCATGGCGGCGCTGATCCTGATTTATGGTCTCATCGTCTGGGAGTTCAAGAACTTCGCCATCGCCGGCCTGATTATGTCGCCGATACCCGTCACCATGATGGGCATCGTCCCTGGCCACTGGATCATGGGGGCTGAATTCACTGCTACCTCCATGATCGGCATGATCGCGCTGGGTGGGATCATCGTTCGACAATCCATTCTGATAGTCGAATTCGTGAAGCTTGAAGTGGCGAAAGGGAATGAAGTCAGGGAAG
>Ga0209633_10002798_pt1 | contig 16562 bp, 8 predicted proteins | sample Cruoilmetagenom1_FD_187290 | JGI IMG/M metagenome (GOLD analysis project Ga0209633, IMG submission 187290) | Oil polluted marine microbial communities from Coal Oil Point, Santa Barbara, California, USA - Sample 1 (SPAdes) (version 2) | ecosystem: Environmental > Aquatic > Marine > Oil seeps ... | reverse complement strand
GCGTGGCTTGCGCGTCCGCTTGGGCTTTGGCGTCTCATCCGATGAAGCTGCCGCTTCAGATTTTGGTGGACCATCGCTCTCAGTCTTGGGTGCCGCCTTGGGTGCCGCCTTGGCTGCCGTCTTGGGTGCTGCGATAGGCTCCGCTTTCGTATCGGTTTTTGCCGCCGTTGGATCAGACGCATCAGTGCTTGCATCACCGTTTTCAGATTTGCTCCGCGACCGTGCTGGACGGCGTCTGCTGCGTGGTTTGCGTGCCGCAGGTTTGGCGTCTTCAGTGGGCGTTGCATCGCCTGGCGCTGTTGTTGCCCCGGAAGTGTCAGCTTTTGCGACATCTGCGGTGTCTGATGGCGTATCGGTTTTGGAAGCTTCAGCACCATCCGTGGCTTTGACATCCTGATTTTCTTTTGCGTCAGCTCCTTCAGCCTCCGCATTGCGCGCTCCGCGATTGCGGCGACCACCCCGACGACCCCGCCTCCGAGGTTTTTTGGCGGGCTGTCCGTCTTCTCCCACTTCACCCTGGGGAGCAGCCTCGGCTACCTGGCTCCCGGCTGTCTCAGCGGCTTTTTCATCCTCAACCTTTGGCTTAGATTTTGGCTTGCGAGCACGGGGTTGCTGTTTGGGTTTGTCGGTATCGCCACTATCCTTACTGCGCTTGCGACCACCGCGTTTGCGTGGTTTTCGCTCACCGCGACCAGCGGTGCTCTCAGGTGCGCCTGCACCCCAGTTCATGGTCATAATAACTTCGCCGGCCTTGTCGCCCGCACCGATACGTTCGATGGAGAAATTTCCGCCCTGAATTTTATCATTGGCTGTTATGCCAACATCAACGCCGTAACGTTTTTCTATGTCCTGGAGCGTTTCGCGTTTTGAGTTAAGGATATAAAGCGCCACATCGACCGAGGTATTGGCGCGCAAGGCGGATTTTTCGCCGCTATTGAGCGCGTCCTCAATGGCTCTGATAACCGAGAGGGCCACGGATTCCGTCGAGCGGATCATGCCTGTGCCCTGACATTGTGCACAAGGTGATGTTGAGCCTTCGAGTACGCCGGTGCGCAATCTTTGGCGCGACATCTCAAGAAGTCCGAAATGACTGATCCGACCAACCTGAATGCGAGCGCGGTCACCCTGCAGGCTCTGCTTAAGTCGCCGTTCGACATTGCGGTTATTTGACCGCTCTTCCATGTCGATATAATCGATGACAATCAGCCCTGCGAGATCGCGCAGTTTTAACTGACGGGCGATTTCGACGGATGCCTCCAGATTGGTGTTGAACGCTGTTTCCTCAATCGAGGCACTGCGGGTCGATTTGCCGGAGTTAATGTCAATAGCCACAAGCGCTTCTGTCTGGTTGATCACCAAATAACCGCCTGAAGGCAATGTCACAAACGGGCTGAACATGGCGGCCAATTGCCGCTCAATATCGTATTTGGCAAAAAGAGGTTTTGCCTCACTGTAAAGCTCCACATTGTCGGCCTGGTTTGGCATGATCAGCTTCATGAATTCATGCGCATCATCATGAGCCTGTTCACCTGCAACCACGATACTGTCGATCTCAGTTGTATAAAGATCGCGGATCGAACGTTTGATGAGATCGCCTTCTTCATAAACCCGGCATGGAGCAATAGAATCCATGGTCAGGTCGCGCACTTTTTCCCAAAGACGGCTGAGATATTCATAGTCGCGGTTGATCTGCTCCAGGGTGCGCGAGGAACCCGCCGTGCGTATTATCAGCCCCATGCCCTTGGGCACATCAATGGCGTTTGCGATTTTTCTCAAGTGGTTACGGTCACCTGCATTGGTGATTTTTCGTGAAATGCCGCCACCACGCGCCGTGTTGGGCATCAATACCGTGTAACGACCTGCGAGGGACATATAGGTGGTTAGTGCCGCACCTTTATTGCCGCGCTCTTCCTTGACGACCTGAACAAGGATTATCTGGCCGCGCTTGATAACTTCCTGAATTTTGTAGTGGCGTCTTTTACGACGTTTGCGCACGGGCACTTCTTCAAGCGCGTCACCTTCGCCAATTTCGTCGACGTCTTCGCCAGCAGCGGCATCCGCCGCGGTGCTATCTTGGTTGCCATTTACTTCCTCGACACCGCGATCTTCGACCAGACCGTGAGGGACTGGAGCATCGTCAAGATCGGTTGCCTTTTCAGTCGTGTCATCAGAACTCTTCAAATAGTCGGTAGGCAGCAATGGTGCGAGAAAACGCTCGGCAAATGAACGCCCTCTCGTATTCGATGCAGGCTTAACCTCTTCGGTCTCATTTGCCGCTTCAACCGCACTTGCCCCGTCATCCGATGGGACATCGATGGTGGCATCTGAAGAACTGTCACTTGCCGCCCCTTCCGGGTCCGCATCAGACTTGTCATTAGCCGTTTCCACGGGAGTTGAGGCCGCGGTATCGTCCTCGTTTGGCGTATCTCCATCCGCGTCATTGTCTTCAGACGCATTCAGATTATCTTCCTCGGCCTCTTCATCAAGAAGAGCCTGACGGTCCGCAACCGGAATCTGATAATAGTCTGGATGGATCTCGCTGAATGCGAGAAAACCATGGCGATTTCCACCATAGTCTACGAAAGCCGCCTGCAGGGAAGGTTCTACCCGCGTGACTTTGGCGAGATAGATATTACCGCGAAGTTGTTCGCGCGCAGTTGATTCATAGTCGAATTCCTCGACGCGACCGTCGCGCAATACCACAACCCGGGTTTCTTCCGGGTGGGATGCGTCGATAAGCATTTTGTTTGTTGTCATTGTCGTGTTCCTTGGCGCAGGCAGGCGTGTTCGCAAAAGAAGGCGCTATCCGCCATACAGTTACAAATTCCCGGTCGTTGCGCTTATGTGAGAAGCGCGCATCAGGCACAAAGTCACGTCCGACACAGGTATTCGGCGAATTCGCCGCGCCTGTGAACCGCATTGCCATGAAACCGTTAGGCTTTGGCTGGGTGGGTGACAAAAATGTGCTTTTGCGCATCATTATAAAATTGGTACTCTGGTAATGGAGCCGATTGTCCTGTTGGCTTCCGATTTGGTTTAGTAGGACGAAACATCGTCAGTTAAAATTTTGGATGCGCGCAATGGGCGCAATCCCAAGACACTGTTGGATTCTCTCAGATAAAACTGAGTAATTCTCCAGCGGAAAACTCGTTATAATCACCCGCGCGACCATTGTTCGTCGGGTTACAATCGCATTTGACATTCAATTGAACGTCTTTGGTCGAGCTTTAGGCTTGATCAACTTGATCACTTAATAAAGCTGAAATAATGAAGCTAACGCCTCATAAACCGCAAAACCTGCCAATAAGTCACGCCAATGCGTGACCCGTTCCATAAATGCAATCCATTCTTAATAAGGTCTGATCTGCAAACTAGCAATAGCCTCGTTAGAAACTTTTTCCAACGGCAAAAACATAGTCAACGACAGATTAACACTTATAATTTAAAAGAAAGCGTTAACATCGGTGAATTCTGCCATTATTCGGCTGAACTTCCCCATTATTGCCGGGTGTATAACTTTTCTGTCACCCGCCATAAAATATTTTATGACCAAAGCTTCGCCTGGACAAATATTGCGATGAACCGCTTTTTTAAGAATATAAAGTCAATTGGATCAATTTCAAGCGTTTTCATCGCGCTTATAGTTTTGCTGGCTTGTGCGTCATCATCCGTATATGCGGCGTCAAAAGGCCACGGCGCCATTGCGAAAAGTGCTCGCCTGGGCGGTGATGCGACGCGCACACGGTTTGTCACGGATCTCTCTAAACCGGTTGATTTTAATGTTTTCACCCTGCCCAACCCGTACCGGGTTATTGTTGACCTGCCTGCGGTTAAGTTCCACCTGCCAGATGGTGTCGGACGCCGCGGCAAAGGCTTGGTCACAGCATTCCGGTATGGTCTGTTCGCGGCTGATAAATCACGCATTGTTATTGACGTTAATTCGCCCGTTATCGTCGAAAAAGCCTATGTTTTACCTGCAACAGACGGTCAACCACCCCGGCTCATCCTCGATATTGTCGCCACCACGCAAAAAGGATTTGAAAAAGCCAGAAGTCGTCAAAAGAGACGTGTCTCAAAAAAGACGGACAGGATAATTACGCCACCCGTGGCGCCCAGCCTTTTGAGCACCGGGCGTCCCAAAGGCACGAGGCCGGTTGTTGTTATTGATCCGGGGCATGGGGGCATTGATTCAGGTGCCATCGGCATTACCAAATCAAAAGAGAAAAACATCATCCTCGCAGTCGCCAGAGCGTTGCGTGATCGTTTGCGCAAAACAGGGCGATACAAGATTGTGATGACGCGCGATATCGACGTATTTGTACCTCTGAGAGACCGGGTGAAGATTGCCAGGCGACACCGGGCGGAACTTTTTATATCGGTACATGCTGATTCTGCACCAGGCAGATCCGGTCGCGCGGTTACCGGGGGCACAGTCTATACATTATCCAACCGCGGTTCTGACCGCGAGGCGCGCCTTTTGGCGAAGAAGGAAAACAGGTCTGATATTATCGCCGGTGTTGAATTACCGTCGCAAAAAGACGTTGTCACCAACATATTGATCGATCTTGCGCAACGCGAGACCAACAATCTTTCTGTGTCATTTGCGCGCTCGCTGATCGCTGATATGCGAAGGGCCACCGAGATGAAATCCAGAGCGCACAAGTCAGCGGCATTTGTAGTTCTCAAAGCGCCTGATATACCCTCAGTGCTCGTAGAGCTCGGCTACCTGACCAACCGAGCAGATGAGGCGCGTTTGAAATCATCGGTCACACATCACAAAATAGCCGATGCGATGGTGAAGGCCGTTGACCGGTATTTTAGAAAGCGGCTCGCCCGTGCCCCCTATTAAGGGCACGTTTGAATGAGGATCAGGCCAGATTTGTATCAGGGTAGATGTGAATTTTGATTTTGTCGCGAGGATCTATTATCCAGGATTTGCTTATTTGAAACGTGTTAAATTGGCATCATCGCTTTATTTTTAGGTCAATTCACTGTTTCTCGCCATAATCCGTGCTAGTTTTGGCGTAATCTGTTTCGAAGAATCTGTTATTAGTCTTGGGCACAATTACGCCTTGGCTCCAATTCAACTGACGCCGTATGCTTTTGCGCCATTTCATCCGACGAGGGAATACGTTTTAAATGCTGCCTCCTGTTTTGCTGTCACCGAAAAAACGAAAGAAAAAGCGTCCGCGCAGTTTCATGCTTCGCTTCATCGGTTTTGCGTTCACCGCCGGTGTTTTCCTGTTTATTGCAGCTTCAGCTGTTGCCGGCTATTTCCTTTGGCAGGTTTCTCGCGATCTGCCTGATTATGACAAACTTGCAGAATATGAACCTCCCGTTATGTCGCGCATTCATGCAAATAACGGTAATCTGATTGCCGAATATGCGCGCCAACGGCGCATATATGTTCCCATAAACACCATTCCAAAAGTCATACTCCAGGCGTTTTTATCGGCAGAGGACGGTAACTTTTTTGAGCATGGCGGCATCGATTTCAAAGGCGTTGCCCGTGCAGTCTTCAATCATTTCGTCAAGGGACGACGCCTGACGGGTGCATCGACCATTACCCAGCAGGTTGCCAAAAACTTTCTTCTCACCAATGAACGGTCTTTTACACGAAAACTCAAAGAAGCCATTTTGGCAATCCGCATTGAGCGGGCCTATTCCAAGGAAAAAATCCTGGAGCTTTATCTCAACGAAATCTATCTCGGTCTGAGTTCTTACGGTATTGCTGCTGCGGCATTGAATTATTACGGCAAGGAGCTGAGCGAAATCACGGTTTCTGAGGCGGCATATTTTGCTGCCCTGCCGAAAGCACCGAATAACTATCATCCCTTTAAAAAGACAAGGGCCGCGCTAACGCGCCGGAACTGGGTTATCGGTCAAATGGTGAAAAACGGCTTTATTGCACCTGAGATTGCGGAGGCTGCCAAGGCAGAAAAATTGCACGTCAATCCGCGGTCCTTTGGGGCGCATATATTCGCGGCCGAGTATTTTGCAGAAGAAGTGCGGCGCACGCTTGTTGGAATGTATGGAGAAGAAAAACTTTATGGTGGCGGGCTTTCTGTGCGCACAACCCTCGACCCACATTTACAAAAGCTGGCGCGTAAGGCGCTTATTGACGGGCTGGTCAGTTATGATCAACGCCATGGCTGGCGTGGTGCACTTGGAACCATCGATATCAGTGGAGACTGGGGAACTGAGCTTGTCAAGCAACCTATTCTTTCAGACATCCATCCCTGGAAAATGGCGGTTGTTCTGGAAGCTACCGCAAAATCCGCAAAACTGGGCTTCCGCCCAATGCGCCTTCAAACTGGTAAACTTGATGACGCGAGAACGGAAGGTCTGTTGCTTGCCAAAGCTGCCAAATGGGCCTTCTCCAAAAAAGCCGGCTCTTCATTGCCAAAACTTCTCAAAGCCGGTGACGTCATCTATGTCGCACCTGGTAAAAAAGCGAGCAAAAAATCTAATAATCCACCCCCATGGCGCTTGATGCAGGTCCCAAAAGTTGGTGGCGGCATCGTTGCTCTCGATCCGCATACAGGCCGGGTTCTGGCACTGGTCGGGGGATTTAGTTTTTCGGCCAGTCAGTTTGATCGCGCCGTACAGGCAAAACGACAACCGGGATCAGCCTTTAAACCGATTGTGTATACGGCAGCACTTGATAACGGATATACGCCGACCAGTATTGTGCTTGATGCGCCGATCGCAATTGAACAGGGCGGTGGGCAGGATCTCTGGAAGCCGCAAAACTACGGCAAAAAATTCTATGGGCCATCCACCTTGCGCCTTGGCATCGAGAAATCACGAAACCTTATGACCGTGCGTTTGGCCCAGGATATGGGCATGCCGCTTATTTCCGAATATGCCCGGCGATTTGGTGTTTATAAAACGCTGCTACCGGTTTTATCCATGTCGCTGGGGGCCGGTGAAACCACGCTTCTGCAAATGACCAATGCATACGGCATGCTGGTCAATGGTGGTAGACAGGTTCAGCCGACGCTGATTGATCGCATCCAGGACCGCTACGGAAAAACCATCTGGCGACATGACAAGCGTACATGCGACGCTTGCCGCTCTGATGAATATTCCGGGCAGGATGAGCCAAAGCTTGCAGATGCTCGCAAGCAGATCGTTGATCCCCATTCAGCCTATCAAATGGTTTCCATACTCGAAGGCGTGGTCAAACGCGGAACCGGTGCTCGGGTTGGCAAGGCGCTCCCGAACATCCCGCTGGCGGGTAAAACCGGCACCACCAATGACGAGAAAGATGCATGGTTTGTCGGTTTTAGTCCGGATATGGCTGTCGGGGTGTTTGTTGGATTTGACAATCCCAAGGCCATGGGCAAGGGCGAGACAGGTGGCGGTGTCGCCTCTCCTATATTCCGGGACTTCATGAAAATGTCACTGGCGGGTAAACGCGCGGTGCCCTTCCGTATTCCGCCCGGTATCAAGCTCATTCGCATCAACCGGAAAACCGGTCTGCGGGCACGTGCTGGCGAGGGTGATAGTATTCTGGAAGCTTTTAAGCCTGATACAGAGCCACCGGATGCATATTCTGCCATCGGCTGGACCAGCGAAGGGTCGTCTGGCGGAGCCTTTGGCGCACCGCAAGGACGAGGTGACAGCTATTATCCTGATGACCGTTTGGATTCTGGTCGTGGGCTCTATTGATCCCTTAAATTGGTTCCTTTAAAGATGACAATCCGCAACACTGTGTGAGAAATGCGGACTTGTTTTTGAGCAGCGGGGAGATATTCTGCCGCGCCTGATATCATTTTATTTTTGAGGCAAAAAGATGCGCGCAGAAGCACAAGCAAAGGTAGATCAAATCAGGGAGTCGCTGGCACTTCTGAGGAGGCATCTTTGACTGGGATACTGCGTTAAGACGCCTTGATGAACTTAATCACAAATCTGAGGATCCTACGCTTTGGGACAATGCAGCCCAGGCACAGTTGGTCATGCGTGAACGCCAGCGTCTTGACGACGCCGTCTCTGCCTATAAGCGCCTTGAACAGGAGCTTGATGACGCTATAGAACTCATTCAGCTCGGCGATGAAGAGGGGGACACAGACGTTGTTGAGGAAGCTGAAACCTCACTGACCGCGATTGTCAAAGAGGCCCAGAAACGTGAGGTCGAAGCGCTTCTGTCGGGTGAAGCTGACGGCAATGACGCTTTCCTGGAAATTCATTCCGGTGCGGGAGGCACCGAGAGCCAGGACTGGGCGCAGATGCTTTTAAGAATGTACACACGTTGGGCCGAGGGACGGGGTTTCAAGGTCGATGTGATTGAGAGCCATGCAGGCGATGAAGCCGGCATTAAGTCGGCGACACTCCAGATCAAGGGGCTCAATGCATATGGCTGGCTTAAGACCGAATCCGGCGTCCACCGTCTGGTGCGCATTTCGCCCTATGACAGCCAGTCGCGGCGGCACACGAGTTTCTCGTCCGCCTGGGTCTATCCAGTGATTGACGACAATATCGAAATCGAAATCAATGAAAGCGATTGTCGCATAGATACCTACCGGGCATCGGGGGCCGGTGGACAGCACGTCAACACAACTGACAGTGCGGTACGGATCACCCATCAGCCATCTGGTATTGTGGTGCAGTGCCAAAACGAGCGCTCACAACATAAAAACCGCGCCACCGCGTGGAATATGTTGCGTGCCCGCCTTTATGAGGCGGAGTTGCAAAAACGCGAGGATGAAGCGGCCGCGGAAGCCTCATCAAAATCTGATATCGGATGGGGACATCAAATCCGCTCTTATGTTCTCCAGCCTTATCAGATGGTCAAGGATTTGCGCACCGGAGTAGAAAGCGGCAACCCCTCCGCCGTTCTTGATGGTGATATTGATCCATTTATTGAGGCGGCACTTGCCCAGCGCGTTGAAGGCGGTGGTGGTGTTGAGATCGAGGATATCGAGTAGAGCATTTTATTACCCGGCTCCAGTTTCTCCCTGAATTCGATCTCTCCTGGAAAGAGGAGCCCGAGCGGTTCAGTTTTTTTACTATTTTCGGCAAAGAAAAAGGCAGACCAGGCCCTGATAAGCCTGGTCTGCCTTAATAGATGTGTCTGCCTTAATAGATGTGCCTGACCGATAAATCCGGCCTCATAACACCGATCAAAGGTTAGTTGATGGAGTTACCTGGTTTAACGGGCGGTGAACTTGCAGGTGCTGATGCTGCCGGTGCTTTACTATCTGTCTTGCTCGCGGCAGTTACTGCTGTTGGGTCTTCTGCACGGCGTGATTTTCCTTCAAAGAAGGCACCTTGCTCGATTGCCAGTGATTTATGGAAAATATCGCCTTCAACGTGGGATGATGATTGCAATGTAACGCGCATGCCGCGAATTGTGCCCATCAGATTGCCGCGTACGACGATATCTTCAGCAACTACGCCGCCTGTGACCCGGGCATTATCGCCGATGATGAGAGATGCGCAGCGCACATCACCTTGTACTTCACCCTCAATATGGACTTCACCGTTTGAAGTGAGATCACCGGTAACCGTCAGATCTGTACCAACAACTGATGGTCCACCCTTATCGCGCGAAACAACCGACGGTTGTTTTGATACAGGTTGCGTTAGTGTTTGTGGTGCCGACGGGGTGTCGGGCTTTTTGCCACCAATGAATGCCATACTAATAAACTCCTACTTTAAATACTCAGCCCAGTTAATTTGACCGTAAAAAATTGCCCTCTGAATTTGGCAAACTAGTCATTCGCACATCTCAGATTTGATTGGCTAATGCCATAGTATGGAAATTTTACGACAATCGCAGATTTAGTCTTATCAGAACGGTGGAAAAATTAAATACAAAAATTATCCGAGCGTCGATTACGGGATTTATGGTTGATCAGCTTTCCTGTTAATCCATTCAACGCATAAAATTTAAGCTGTTATTGATAATTATAAGGCCAATGGCATAACTCGCACCCCTTATAGTTGTATAAGCCCGTCGATAAATTTTTGTAATTACCACCTATGGTTTCACTAGGCATCGTCGGCATTATTCACAATGTCGCAAACCACATGAGTACTTCAACAGACTGTTAGAGAGCTTTCACAGCCTCCAGCACTTCTTCAACATGCCCTGGTACTTTGACCTTGTTCCAGATACGTGCGATTTTGCCTTTTTGATCTATCAATATGGTTGTCCGCTCAACGCCCATATATTTTCGTCCATACATGGATTTTTGTACCCACACGCCGTATTTCTCCAACACCTTCTTGTCTTCATCCGAAGCCAAAATGACCTTCAGCTTATGATCTTTACGGAATTTTTCGTGGGATTTCACAGAGTCCGGGGAAATCCCGACCACAACGGCATCTTTGGATTTGAACGATCTCAGTTTTTCCGTAAAACCAATGGCCTCCTTGGTGCAGCCGCTGGTATTGTCTTTCGGATAGAAAAAAAGAACCACCACCTTACCCTTTTGGGCGGTTAGTTGAAATTTTTCGCCACTATCGGTGGGCAAGGTGAATGCGGGTGCCCGTTTTCCTGTCTCAAGCATGGTTGGATTGCCTTTCTTTGGTCTTTTTTAAGTCCTGATATGACAGTTAATTATCGCGCTTTGCGCATAATTCATAGTCGCTGGGGAGAGATGTGTGAACAATTTGATTTTGGAACGTCCATGAGCCTAAATATGTGGGCTTTTAAGAGCTGCGCGAATCGGATGTAGATCGTCCTCATCACGTTATATTTTGTTGTTGTGTGCCTGATTGAGGATAGCTGATCGCTGATGAGTTCCTCAAACCAACGGGATCAAATTGGTGCGTACACAAACTGGGTTGAACAGTCTGATCGTTTAGGAGATGTCTGATTACTGGACACGACACAAATAATGGTGATCAAACGGGGAACCCTCCGGGAGAGGATCCGCGAGAGATCAGCCAGACCAGGGAAAAGCTATCCGGCCGCACGCGTGAAATATTCGAAACAAGTAGTCAACAGGTCAAAATCTACGTTCCACGTGGCATTGAGCTTGGTCGCAAGCACATGCCTTACCGCTCGCTAATCGTCACATTCGAGATTATCGGCGGGATCGTATTTGTGGCCTTTATAGCTGTGCTCTTTGCTCATATGCGTCTTAGTAAGGGGCCTGTATCGCTTAAATTTCTGGTCAAACCGGTAGAGACTGCAATTAACCAGGAGCTCTCCGGCAGTACCATCCGCATCGGTAACGCGGTGGTGCAATATGATCAAAACAAATCCGTCAAATTCCGCCTGCAAAATGTGAGCCTTTTCGATGATAAAGGGGATGTGGTTGCGCAGGCACCGCAAGCCGCAATCAGGCTCAGTGGTTCTGCCCTGTTAAAGGGCCGCGTTGCGCCTGCAATTGTTGAATTTATTGAACCGAGGATTCTTCTCTTTTATTCGAAAGAAAACGGTCTTTCATTGAGTTTCCCCGATAGTACGACGCATGACGCGAATAATGCGACGAACGATAACATCAGTGAATTGCCCCCCGGACAATTGACCGCCAGTCCTAGAACAAATGAAGTGTCACTTACTCAATCTGTCAGCAAGGCACTTGATATTGCGCGGAGAAGGCGCACGGTATCATCCTATTTAACCCGGTTTGGGCTGCGCAATGCGCTTGTCGCATTTGAACGCGACGGGCATCAAAGCTATTGGCGTGTGCCATATTTTGAAATCAATATGGAACACAAGAAGAAACGCAGCACGATATCAGGTTCAGGTCGTATTGTGTCGTCTAAGGATGACTGGGGGCTGAAGTTTCGGGTTGTCGAATTCGCACGCAAGGGCCGGATCGAGATTGATACTCAGATTGATGATCTTGTACCGTCAAAATTACATAAGAACCTGCCCTTTAGTTCGGCCATCGGCGGCATCACGACGCCTGTCAAGGCGGATTTAAAACTTGAGCTATCGCGAAACTGGGATATCCGTAATGCGGCCCTGAGAGTTGATCTTTCGGAAGGACGTTTTGGCGTGGCGGGGCTTAAACGCCCACCAAAAATAAAAAACGCAAACCTTAATTTCTATTATAGGGCTGAGCAGAACAAGTTTGAACTCCGAAAATCGGTCATCAAATGGGCGGATAGCGAGGCCACATTAACGGGGCTTGTAAAACCGCTCACTCAGGGCGATATGCGCGCCTGGCAGATTAATCTTGATGCGCGTGATGTGACGCTCGATCAGTCCGCCACGCCGATGGTTCTCGACGCCTGGCAATTCAATGGACGTTACGTTCCTGAAGCCGGATATCTGGATATTGGAAAATTCGAGATTCGGGCCCAGGATACTGCAATCACACTTCAAGGGCATGTGGCCAATGGCAAACCAATACCCGATGTCGAGATGCAGGGACGCGTCGACCCGATGCCTATATTAAGATTAAAGGCTCTGTGGCCGGCATTTCTTATGCCTGCCGCTCATGACTGGTTTAAAGCCGGTGTTCATGGCGGCAACGTCAAGAGCGGGGTCGTGCGCATTTCATCAAGTGAGGGCCAGCGGGCAATGATGAAGGCCGCTCAAAACACACCTGCATCTAAGCTCACGGATGCGCAGAAAGACTGGTTTACCGGAGCGCTTCATTTTGATCTTACAGGCGACAAATTCGAAATTGAATATCTTGAGGACATGCCGCGTTTAACAACCGGTGTCGCCAATCTCAAGATCGATGGGCGTACCCTTTTGGTCCATGTGCCTGAAGGTCAAATAAGACTCCCCAGTGGTCGCAATCTGGCTCTCAATGAAGGCGAATTACGTATTGCTGATTTTGAACCTGATATTCCTGATGGCGAGATTACTTTTTCGATTGGCGGGGATGCCCAATCGGTTCTCGAACTCCTCGACCAGAAACGATTGGGCTATGTTTCGACGGTGGGCTTCACCACCGATGCAATAGCGGGCAGTGTCAAAGGCAATGTACGCATTGCTATGCCGTTTTCGGATGATGTCAAATTTGAGCAGATAAAAATCGACGCGCGTCTTAATCTTGAGGACGGGTCGTTGGCCCAACGCTTCGGTGGCATCCGAATAAATGGCGCTTCGATCGGATTTGGCGTTACCGAAAAAGCCCTTGAGGCAAGCGGTGATGTTCTCATTGATGGTGTACCTGCAAAGTTGCAATGGCAGCGTATTTTTTATGCGGCTTCCAACCAGCAACCACCAATTCGCCTGACCGCCAATCTCGATGACGCTGACCGGGACCAGTTGGGACTTGAAATCAATCATGTTGTCCAGGGCGAGTTGCCAGTTGTTTTGACGGTTGGCATTGATAAAAATAAAAAGCGGCGGGTCAGCGTCCAGGCGGATCTCACGAATGCAGAGTTGATCCTTGAAAACATGGCCTGGAAAAAGCCACCGGGTCATACGGCAATTCTTGAATTTGATATTGCGGCTCGGGAACAGGGGCGCACCGAACTACAGAATTTCAAGATCATTGGAGACAATATTGCTATTGATGGCTGGCTTTCGCTTAATAATAAGAACAGGCTTGAGGCATTTTACTTTCCCGAGTTTTCCGTCAATCTGATTAGCCACTTACGGGTTGAGGGTAAACTCAATGACAAGAATATCTGGCAAGTTAAAGCCAGAGGCACGACGTTTGATGGTCGCAACCTATTCCAATCTCTTTTTTCTGCCGGTAAAATTACCAATAAAAAAATTGAGCGCCCAAAAGATCGTGCAGGAATTGATCTTGATGCAGAGATTTCCAATCTCGTGGGCTTTGAAGACACGATGCTCAAAAACGTGAAGGTGAAATTGAGCCGGCGCCGGGGCAAGCTATCTGCTCTTTCTGCGCGCGGTCTTTTCAACGACGGAAAGCCGATTAATGTCAGTATGGTTAATGAGCCCGGCAAACCGAGATTCCTGCTTTCTGAAACCGATGATGCGGGCAGCGCCTTTCGCCTGGTCGGGTTTTATCCAAGTGTCATCGGTGGTCGGGGGTCTTTGCGTATAAATATGGACGGTGAGGGATACGCCGAGAAAATTGGGAAATTATGGGCCACCAATTTTTATATTCGCGGCGATCCGGTTGTTGGTCAGGTGCTCGTCAATACGCCTGACGAGGCGGAATTACCTGCAAATGGCGGTCAGAAAAAAGGTGGCCGCAAAATTAAATATTCAAAAACCCAGTTTAGTCGCCTGAAAATGTCGTTTTCCGTTGGCGAGGGACAGCTCGTTCTCAATAACAGCTATATAAATGGTCCTCTTATCGGTGCGACGATCCGTGGACGAATTGATTACGACCGGAAACGTGTCGATCTTGGTGGCACCTATGTTCCCCTTTATGGGCTGAATTCAATTGCTGGCGGCATACCACTCATAGGGACGCTATTTAGAGGGCGGCATGGCGAGGGGCTTTTTGGCATTACATTCCTGGTGCAAGGCAAGATGGCAAATCCAAATGTTATCGTAAATCCAATTTCAGTTATCACACCGGGAATATTCAGACAGATATTCGACATGGTGCCGCAGGTTGCCAAAGTGCGCCCTCGTCACAGACGCCCGCCGCCACCGCCGGGCGACGGGGGGCGATCATCGGGTAGCGCCACCATTACGGCATTACCACCTCAGCGAGCTGGACCTCCTCCACATGGTGCGCGTCCTCCGCTTATTCGCCACGGGAGGCCACCACCACCTGTGCCTGCACCAGTGCGTAAACCACCGATGCCTGCGCCTGAAAGCTGGGCTGCGGAGACATTTGCGAATTAGCAGGAAGACCGGTGCATATTAGACCTTTTGGCCGTCTGGACAGGCTTTGGCAAAAAATGGCATAAATGATCAACATAATCGCTCATCCAAAGCCGGTTGCATCAATCGGTAATCAGTTGGCGGCAATAGGCAATAGAGGGTTTAAGACAGACAATGGGTATATTCAGCGAACTCTTCGTATGGTGGAAGGGAAACACTATTGGCCAGCGGCTCTATACCTGGCGCAATGGTGAGTTTGTCGGCGAAGATGAATTTGGAAACCACTACTATAAACAGGCGAAAGGCAATGGTCCGCTTGGCGTGCCGCGCCGCTGGGTTGTTTATACGGACCTTGCCGAGGCGACGCTGGTTTCGGCTGACTGGCACGGCTGGCTCCACCATACGGAAGATGAACCGCCGACGGCCATCGATTATGTTCCACGGCCATGGCAAAAAGGTCATCGCCCCAATTATACTGGATCCGCATTGGCTTACCGTCCGCAGGGCAGCACATTGGCAAGCGGCAAGCGGCCTTCCGCTACTGGCGACTACCGCGCCTGGAAACCATGAGCGCGTCAATCAGACCTGCCAGTTAAAACCACTGCGTAATACATCATTGATGGATTTACGCGGCGCTTCGGGCCTGAATTTTGCCCCAGCCTTGATCCTGGATACCTGTTCGGTTACGCGGTGCTCATAGGCGGTTTCCTCAACATTATAAAGTACGCCGGTGGCAACGGGATAACCATGCCCTGACATTTGCGCCAGCATGAAGGCCAATGTCCGGTTTGTCTGATCGTGCAGAATGATATTGTCAAGTTCGACACCGTTCTCACCAATCCTTGCCGGTTTGAGATCGAGGCGCCCCGGATCACATGTCAGTCCCATTTGCTCATCGCGGCCATAGATAAGCGGTTTGCCGTGCTCCACCTGAATCTGCATATCATCCCGGCTCTGCTTTTCGGTAAATGAGCTGAACACGTTCTCGTTAAAAACGATACAATTCTGGTAGATTTCGACAAATGACGTGCCACTATGGGCGTAAGCCTCTGCCAGAACCCGTGAGAGCTGCTTTTGCTGGGTATCCACTGCCCGGGCGACAAAGCGCGCACCCGAGCCTAGCGCGAAACTTGCCGGGTCAATTGGTGTATCGAGGCTTCCAACAGGGCTTGAGGGCGAGCGGGTGGCGAGATGGGACGTCGGCGAATACTGTCCTTTGGTGAGGCCGTAGACCTCATTGTTGAAGAGCAATAGCTGACAGTTCACATTACGCCGCAAAATATGCATGAGATGATTGCCGCCAATTGACAACCCGTCGCCGTCACCCGTGATGATCCACATATCAAGGTCGGGATTGGCAAGCATTGCGCCGGTCGCAAAGGCGGGGGCACGCCCGTGGATCGAGTGGAAGCCGTAGCTCTCGATGTAATGAGGGAAGCGCGATGCGCAGCCGATGCCCGATATAAAGACAGTATCTTCGTGGTTGGCACCAACATCAGCGAGGGTCTTTTTAACCGCCTTGAGGATGGCATAATCACCGCAGCCGGGGCACCAGCGAACTTCCTGATCGGTCGCGAAGTCATTTGGTTTGAGAGGCATATCTTGCGGAATTTCGTTCATTTTGGCGCTCCCAAATGTTGCTCCAATTGTGCCTTTGCGGCCGCCTCTATCTCGCGCACCAAAAAGGGTTGCCCGGTCACCTTATTAAGACCTTCGGCCTTTGGGCAACCGCCTGCCCGCATCAATGTCAGCAATTGACCACTGTTCATTTCGGGCACCAGAATATTTTTGAAACCGGATAATAACTCATGCTGGTTGGCGGCGAAGGGATAGAGATAACGCAAGTGTATGTGGCTGACCTTGTGACCGGCGGCCCTGAGATTGGTAACCG
>Ga0209633_10002797_pt1 | contig 16562 bp, 13 predicted proteins | sample Cruoilmetagenom1_FD_187290 | JGI IMG/M metagenome (GOLD analysis project Ga0209633, IMG submission 187290) | Oil polluted marine microbial communities from Coal Oil Point, Santa Barbara, California, USA - Sample 1 (SPAdes) (version 2) | ecosystem: Environmental > Aquatic > Marine > Oil seeps ... | reverse complement strand
GTATCAGGCCCCCTGCCAGGCTGGACAGGTGGTGCTTCCCCGAAGGCATCCTTCGGGTAAAAAGACTGATAATCAAAAAAATAGGAGCCTTCAGGAAGGTCTATCCCGGCCATATCCCCTTTTATGGAATGGATGGCAAGAATCCCGCCAAAAGCAACATTCCCTTTCAGGTAAATATCATCAATCAGGTCGATCCGTTCGATCTTTTCAGGTGATAGTGCCAGCAGGGCTTCATGATCAAATACGGAGATATGATCAATCATTATCAGAGGCTTATATACATCGATAGAACTGTTGTTGCTGAGAATCCTGATCTTGTTCTTACCCTTTTTTCTGTAAAACTGCACTTCGGGAAGCAAGTTGATAAAGATCTCCTCCAGGTTTGGCAGTCTGACATAATCATCGATCATCAAGCGATTCACCCGGGTCCCATAAAAGGGTACACGACTCCCTTCGAAATACTCCTCCACAGTGGAGTCCGGTGAAAGATCTCCTGGCTTAAAAGCCTTTGAAAGCTGAATATTCAATGCTATTCTCCTGGCCAGCTCTTCTTCATCCTCCGAAAGCTCGAAAGATTCCGCCGGAAGAGTCAGTGCCCGGGAATCATATTCCTGGTCTATCCGAACCTCCAGCCGGCTATCATCCTCCTGCTCAGGAGTCACAAAAAACTCCAGTTTATCATCAAATCCGGTGGGTATGGAAAGTACAAATCTACCATGCTCATCAGACATGGTCGCTAAATAATCCGGATCTGCACCCAATAATGAAAAATGGAGAGTTGTATAGGGAGCCGGGCTTTGCTGAGGATCAACAACAGTCCCGGATATGGAAACACCATCACCCAGGTCAGGCAGAAAACTGACCCGGAATGAATCATTTTCCTCAGGCGGACCCATATCATATTGTCCACCCGACAGATCAATGCTTCCTTCCGGGACAACTGTCACACAACACCTTAGTCGATCCAGCTTTAGTGTTGAGGCTCCTTCCAGCTGAAACTTCATCTCCTTGCCACCCTGCACACTCTGAGAAGTCATGGAGACCTCCAGCATTCCCTCCTTATATGCGAGCTTTGGAACACTATCGGATGTGCTTTCGGTGTTTGTGCTGATAAGCACTTCGGAACGGTAAGGATTGATAATTTTTAAAGGAGTATAAATGAAACTGTCCGGGCCCTGATTCCGCATCCAACGTGTGTAAGACCTCAGGTAATAGTTTCCCGTAAGAGATGCCGTGGGAATGGTAAGCGATCCTTCTACACTTCCCCCGGAAAGTCGGAACTTACCCTGCGCCAATGTTTCGCCCGATGAAGCGATCAGTTCCACATAAAGCACACTGCTCCAGAGATTTGACCCGATGGGGCCATTTACCCGGTACTCTGCGACAAAGTGAATGATTTCATCCACTGCATAGATGGAACGGTCCGTAAAAACATGTATTTGTTCTCGGATAAGTTTTGCCTCATCCGAGCGTTCGGCATCAAATGGTGTCTGAGCCAATACAGGAGCACCTGTCAATCCAATCAGGATTGCAAGAATCAGAAGTCGATATGGACCATTTTTTATCTGCATCTACCAATAATCGGGTATTTCATTATCTCCTCCTCTTTCGGTGCAATCAAAACAATTTCTCGCCCCCCCCATCCATAGTGGTCCGGGACCAAGTGGTTGAAGGGAGAGAAGGTAATAATACTTATCATAGATAAAACTGCCATTACTAAACAGCGTATCCAGCCGGCAGGTATAAACACCCACATGAAAACTCAGGTCCTCCCATTCCACAAAGATCCTTTTCTCCTGGACCTGGGATGCATAGAAGCAACCCAGGACTTTTTCGGAGGATCCGTTTGCATTGTAGATGTTGCCCTGACTGCTTGAGGGCTGTGTTTCATAGAGACTGGCTGAGTTTGCCGATTGGGCAGCCAGCTTCTCCCAGTAAGTAAAAGCCTGGTCGGTCAGCGAGTACTGCTCCACAAGCAGACTGTATCGATCTCCCAGCCGGGGGGTCTGGTCCGACACATAATGAAGCTTATTCTGATATATGTTGTTTTCAGATAGCAACTGGGTGGAAGCTGCATAGACAGTTTCAATGGTTTCTGTGAGCCAGCAGGCTGAGACGGTATCTTCAATATATGGAATATTCTCTCCCTTATACCGGACATATTGTGCGGTAAAGGGGGAGTGATACTCCCAGGTGGCAATGGCTTTCCACCGGTAATTACGGGTGCCTCCGTCAAAGCCTCTGACATCATTATAAAACTGAAGTCCCTGCCAGACATCATCCGGATCGTCTCCACCGGAAACCTCTTCGGAAAAATATACGGAATCGACGGGCGGACAGGAGAGAAGTGTATCGTAATCAGATACATAAACATTATTCGAGTAGGTAACTACCTGCAGGGAATAGGCTTTGTCCACGCCCAGAAAAGGTTCATCCAGCCAGGCCTCATAGACCCCTTCTTCATCCCGGTTTTCGGAATAAAATTCAATATTTCCAAGATTATCCCGGACTGAAACCACACAACCCCCTACTGGTCTGAATTCAGGTTCACCATAGGGTGAGGAAATTGATACAGTAACCTGGTGCATGCCAGCCTGGTCAGTGATCAAGCCATCGATGACCATTACCTCCTGGGTCTCATTGATAACGGGATCAAAGGGTTCTACGCAGGCTTTACACACCAGCAAGAGCAGGATTATTATTATGTAGTATCTATTCGCTGGCATAGTTCCCTAATTTGAAGTTCCAGGATAGGGTAACCACCATCTGACCGAAAATGGAAAGTTTGTACCCGTTAATGGCGCCGTCATCGTTCTGGAAATAGACTGAATAGGCATTTTGCCTTCCTGTCAGGTTGTAGAAATTAAGCATCCAGTATGAGTGGAAAAGCTTTCTTTCTTTCAAATTTCCCTCCAGGTTAACAGATAGGTCCAACCTGAAATAGTCAGGAATCCGATAGCTGTTCCTGTCGGCATAATCCACAAATTGAATCCCATCCATATAGTAAATGGATACGGGATAAGTCACCGGTCTACCGGTAGTATATACCATATTGGCCGAGAAACTAAGCCTGCGGTTCAGCTTAACATTGCTTACAATGCTCAGATTATGTGGACGGTCGAAGTTGGATGGATAAGCTTGTCCCTGATTGATCCGCTCACCGGAAAACTCAGAATCTACCTGCATAAATGAACGGGAGTATGCGTAGGCGATCCAACCACTCAGCTTCCCGGCACTTTTCTTAAACAGGGCCTCGAATCCATAAGCTTCCTGATCCCCCTGCAGGGTGACCTGCTCCACATAGGGAGTGGAGATAAAGCTGGCACCATCGCGGAAGTCCACCACATTATTGACCTGCTTATAATAGACCTCCAGGGAAGTATTTATGCCGCCCCTGGGGAAGTCCTGGTAGAATCCCATGGAGACCTGATCAACATAGGGAGGTACAATATTTAAATCCACCAGCTTCCACTGATCCGTGGGTGATATGGCAACGGTATTGCTCAACATAAATAAAAACTGGTTGACCCGGTTGTAAGAGAGCTTTAGCGAGTTATTGGCCCCAAGCATTAAATTCAGTGCCAATCGTGGCTCCAGGCCATAATAAGTTTTTATAAGCTCGTAGGGTTCCGCATCAATGACATCCACCACAGATCCCGGCTGAATTGGCAATCCTTCTCCATACACCTGAACCTGGTCAGGACCCAGGGAGAAATAAGTTGCAAAACGCAAACCACCATAGAGGGTAAAGCGGGGAGAAAGGCTTATCTCATCGGCCAGGTAAACAGCCGTTTCAATACCATTATCCAATCCCAGCTCCACAGGGACACGCATGGAAATATCTCCATAGGGCAGTACATCTCCCCTGTCGAGATTGTAGAGGATGGCACCCCCTCCAAAGGTCAGTTTATGCTTTCCCAGGGAAAGCCAGGACATATCCAGTTTGGTTTCATAATGGTCGATCCTGTAGGCTTGCGTCCACGCTTCGGATGCCACCTGTTCGTTGGTGGTGGTAAAATCATAGGTGCCATATACCAGAGCCAGATCACCTGAAAGTCTGGATCCCATTCTTCTTCTGATATTTAGCGATCCTCCTGCATTGTTATATGCATACTGGTTGGTAGTACCAAGCTTGAAATAATCGTGACTGTAATATCCAAAAGCCTTGATCAGGGTTTTTTCTCCCGGCTCCCAGGTGAGCATACCTGAAATATCATTGAAATTGGCCTTGCTCTCCCTGAGTTGAGGATCCTCCAATTTGGTAAGGATCCAGTCTGAATAAGTGGAGCGTCCGGCAAGGATAAATGAGCTTTTTCCCTTCTGAATTGGTCCCTCCACAGACAATCGGGCTGTTACCGGACTGATCCCTCCATGAGCCGTGTACTTGTTCAGGTTGCCCTGGCGGGCAGTAATATCAAAAACGGATGCAAGGCGTCCCCCATAAGCAGCGGGCACGTTGCTTTTATAGAGGGTGAAGTCCTTCACAATATCTGGACTGAAAGAGGTGAAAAATCCAAAAAGGTGTGAGCTGTTATATACCGGCACCTTATTTATAAATATCATATTCTGGTCGGCAGCACTGCCCCTTACATTGAAACCGGCAGCTCCTTCTCCAACCGTTTGCACCCCCGGCAGCATCTGAATAACCTTCAGCACATCCTTCTCTCCCATCACCACCGGTACCTCATTCAATACTTTGTAATTGAGACGATCAAATCCCATTTGGGTTCCCCTTACATTGTGGTAGCGATTAGCCTGCACCACCACCTCTGTAAGTGCTATAACACTTCTTTGCATGGTAATATCAAGATTGCCGCCGGAGAGCACTTCCAGGTAGTTATGCCGGTCCTCCATTCCCATACATTTAAACTCGATGGTATATTTACCAGGCCTGACCACAATGCTGAAACGACCATCAACATCGCTCGCTGTACCTTTGGCCAGATCCTCAAAATAAATAGTGGCTCCAATCAGGGGATCGCCAGTTTCCACATCTGAGATCTTTCCATTCAATACCGCCACATTTGATCCTTCTCCTTCAGCACGGGTTCCAACATGAATAGTCTCCAGCATTCCTGCCTTTCTGCCATCAATATATTTCTGCTCTGTGGAGGTAGGACCAGCCATTCCCTCCTCGCCGCCTAAATCTAAACTCTCCCTTCTTCCCGAATAGTCAGGAAGCTCCCCAAACAAAGGCTGTTGCATGCTCAAGTATATCTCACCTGTTTCTTCCATATGGTAGTAGATCCCCGCTGGAAGAAGTGTAAGGTCCAGTGTATTCCGAAGCGATAGTTCCTTGCCCGAAGCTGTAACTCTGAGTTTCCTGACCCAACTCTCAAGGTAGTAGAAAGTGAGTCCTTTTTGCTGCTCCACATTCCTGACAAATTCCTGGAAGGGCACATCCTGAAAATCTCCTGTGAATTCCACATCCTTATCCTGCCCATAGAGGGAAAGGGGAAGCAAGCCAAGAACAAGCATACATATTTTGGAGAGTCGTTTCATCAATCGGCTCCCTCCAAAATGTTCCTTGCTGCCATTATAAAAAGTTCCAGTTGCTCTGAAGAAGCGCTCCTGATCTGTAACTGATTACTCTTTATCAGCCGTTTAATATCCTTTTGTATGCTTTCAGGAAATAATTTAACAAAGCTAAGCTTGTTACTGAAAGGATGGATGGAGCCATCCAGTTCCAGCAGATAATTTCTTTTAGGGGAGGTAAACTCCTCAATGAACCTTGGATCGCCAACTAAAGGAACCAGGTTTTTCTCCCAGCGGATATACCAGATCAATCTTTCCTTGCCTAAAATCTGGTAAAACTGTTCGTCATCCAGCTCATCATCCTGCTCCACTTCCAGTTTCAGTCGTTTGAAGGAATAAGGCCCTATGGTAAAGCCATCCACCCGGTCACTTACCAGGATCACCTGGTTATCTGCCCCACCCATGGTCTGGTACTCAACCTCTACCTGCTGGGCATGAATATCATATTTAATCCAGATCTCACTGTAAAGCTTTCCGCGGATGCTTACCGAACCCTGGTGCACCCATCCCTCAAGCAGGTAGGGATGTCCCAGGCTGCGTGGATGCCCGTTATAGTATTGAAGCCCGTTTACCAGCTCCTGGTCCTGTCCATAGGCCCATTGCACCAGCTCGCCATAGCCTGGAGGAGATTCATTCTCCTGCTGGGCATTTAGCGGAAGTTGAACTATGCTAAGAAAGAGGATGGCTGCAAATAGAGCCTTCAGTATATCCTTTCTCATTTAATGCATGTGCATTTTAATTTCAGGTCAGTTCTTACTTTGACTAATATGAGTGAAAAAAGTTTAATCATTCTGTCGACTTCAGGTAATCATGCACCTTCATATGTCCCGACTGAGCAGCAAAAGAGGCCGCATCATCGCCATCTACATCCTTAAGGGATCTGTCAGCCCCGTGGTCGATTAATACTTTTACCACCTCCAGGTGACCCTCAGCAGCAGCATGCATCAGGGGTGAAAAATGTTCGTCAGAATCAACTTTATTGGGATCGGCGCCATGATCAAGCAGGATCTTCACAGTCTCGGGAAATGGCCCGGTGGATCCATAAAGAAGCGCGGTGCGATCCATGTGGTCACGCTTATCTATTTCGGCTCCCACATCCAGCAGGTAGATAACTATCTCTGAATGCCCGTTAAAGGCTGCAAACATTAAAGCTGTATGTCCATCCTGATCAGTGGCATCGCAGGACACTCCGTTTTTAAAAAGTGTCTTCACTTGCTCAAACTGTCCATCATGGGCTGCCTGCCGAAAGGCCTCCTCCTCTGCGGGACCAATCTGCACATGGACAGTTTCATCGCTCATATGCCAGGCCTCCTCTGCTTTCTTCTCCTGCTTCTCCCCTGTGTCAGGCGCTCCTTTACATCCCGCTATAGCCAACAGCGACATGAGCAAGAAGAAATAAGCTGGAGTGAATTGTCGTATCATAAGAGGGGTTTTTTGAAGTGGTGAAGATAAAAAGAAATCGTGGCTTCCTGTATGCAGCCTGCAACTTTTTAAACTCCGGGCTGTCTTTAAAAGAAAACGACAAATGAAGAATATAAAATATATGGTTTTTGTCCTACTGGCAGGCTTAGTTCTTGTAGGATGTGACACTATTGGAAATCAGACAATCAACGGAAGCGGCGATGTGGAATCCATGGAGGTGGACGTGCCGGCTTTTGATGAAGTGAATGTTACCGGAACATGCAATGTGGATATTCAAATCGGAGAACCACAATCAGTCGTATTTTATGCACAATCTGAAGTACTGGATGTCATGAGCTACGAGGTAAGCGATGGCATGCTGCAAATCGGATTTAAGAAGAACTATACCGTAAATACATCGGAAGAAATTCGCGCAGAGATTACCGTTCCATCCATCTCATTTACCGGAATCACTGGAGCAGCTGATTTTGAGCTTTCAGGTGAACAGCAAGATGCCCTGGATATTTATATCACAGGTACAGGAAATGTGGAGGCTTTCGATATGCAGGTTAAGGATTGCAATATCCGTATCTCCGGTGCAGGCAATTGTGAAGTAAATGTTGTGGATAATCTGGATGTTGTGATCTCAGGAGTGGGCAATATCTGGTACATGGGAAATCCTACACTAAGCACCGATATTAGTGGGGTAGGTAATGTATCTGCTGTAGATCCTTAGAGGAGAAGGCTAATAATACCTTCTTCCATTTCCGAAGCGTGGATTCACAATATTATTATAAATAGATCCAAAGGTGTAAGTAAGTCCAAGCCCGCCCTCCAGATGATAGGAGGTCTGAAGTTCCTGCAGTTGCAACAGTATTTCAGCTTCACTGGCTTCTCCCTTCACAAGCGATAACTGATCGTTTATACGGCCCACACTACCGCGGACACGCAGAGACAATCCTTTGAAGATCCGGATGCTGATATAACCGCCTAACTCTACCCTGTTCTTTGAGAAATCATGAAAGAAATTGGATCCCATGAGTGACACATTAACGGATCCCCACTTCTCCTGCACCTGGTAGGCAATTTCCAGCTGTTGCTGCCACAATAGCTCCTCCGTTTGATCGTAAATGGTAGAATCATTATAAATTCTCCAGGAGGCTCCTGCACCATATAAAAACCTTAGTTGCCGGTGTGTGGACTGGTAGTAGGGAAATATATTATACTCGACAGATGGCATTATGTCAAAGGCAAGGTCGATGTTGGTGTAACTTGAAGAGAGCTGTTCGGCCCTCAAACCGGCTGACCAGTGCTCCCCCAGGCTCTTTACCACCAGCATCTCGAGGCCCTGGTAACTTTTATCGTTGGTATACAGGGTGTCGCCGTAGGTATATTTTGTCCTGGTATAACGATAGTCAAAATCCAATTCTAGTTTCCAGTCATGGGTAATTTTACTTGCAGAAACCGAATTTTGAAGCTCTAACTCCTTGTAGGACTCCTCCCCCTCAAATTCGGGTTCAAATTCCAGCTCAAACACCCAGTTGTCCCATTTATCCTCCACCACTTCTCGTTCCACCCTGTCAGTTGGATCAATCAGCACCTCACTGTAGAGAGGGGTTTTAGCCACATAAGACATCAACCCCATCTTAATCATCTGCGTTCTCCAGATCCTCTGGTAATCACGTGTATCATCAGGCCTGCTTGAATAAAAAAGCGTATCATTAATGCCCTCAAACTCCTGCTGCCCAACAAATGCATAGGTATACTTTCTTCCTCCGCTTCCAGTCATTTCCCGCGTCTCAAGAATGTATAACTGGGCTTCCTTCACATCCCTGACATAATTTACATAGGGCACCTCATCACGTATATAATTCATATCACACCAGGCACAATCAATAAAAATGCGAAGTCCATCCACTCGATGAATCGAAGTAGCAGTATTTAATGCCATTGTGCTATCAGGTTCCTGTGCGTTCACTGGTTCCTGTGCCAATGTGATTGAAGAAATAAACATAGATATCACAAATAGGGCAACACCTTGAATAATTGTCTTATTCATATACAAGAAGTTAGTTTAGTTCCATATTGGACCTCAGCCTAATCCAATGGTTTAATCGCAAACGACTCTGTAAATCAAAGAAAGTAGAATTGGATCCCTTTACTCCTCCACACAGAGTGCCTGGTTCAGTACCCTGATGGCTTGTTGGTATTCCTTCCGACCAATAACAAACTGCATATTTACCTGCATAAGAGACTGGGAAACTGCCTCCACATTGACACCTCCTTCAAAAAGGGCAGTAGCCGCTTTGGCCAGGGAGCCCGGATAGGTGATGTTGGTACCCATGGCACATACCATGGCTGCCTTTTTATTGGTTATTTTGTGGTAGAGCCCTTTTAACTCCGTTAAGAGGCCATCGGAAATATCCTGCTCCCAGAATACCATTGTAATGCTATTGGCATTGGTGGCCTTCAGGATGTAGGAAATCTGATGCCGGTGGATCACCTTCATCAGGTTCATATCATAACCCGCCTGCCCCACCATAAAGGGATCATGAACCTCAATAGCCAACACCCTGTCGGTACCTGAAATGATCTCCACCCTCGACTCCTCTCCCACATATTCATTGGAGATGAGCGTACCGGGATGTTCCGGTTCAAAGGTATTCTTGATTCGTATGTTAATACCCTCCACTTCCAGGGGTTTCGATGCCTTTGGATGAATAGCCTCCATGCCTATGTCGGCAAGTTGATCGGCCACATTAAAATTTGTGGCTCCCACAGGCATTGAGTTCTCAACTCCCACAATGGCCGGGTCGGCACTTGACAGGTGATACTCCTTATGAATTACGGCCTCCTCTGCCTTCACAGCCACAGCAATCTTACTGAATGTAACTTCGGAGTAACCACGGTCAAACTCCCGCATAATTCCTTCGGTTCCCTTGGTATATCCAGTAGCAATGGGAACCTGCCTGGAAAAATCAATCTTTGCAAATGCCTGTTTAATTCGTTCATCAATGCTCAGGTATTCCGCATCATGAAATCCACACAGGTCAACAAAAACTGATTCTATCTTATTATTTTTCAATATATTGACCGAATTGAATGCCGAATGAGCTTCTCCAATGGATGCCAGAATCTCCCTGGCAGCCAGCAGGATATTTGGTTTATTCACATAACCGGAAGCAATGACTTCTTCCAGACTAACCAGGTAATTTCTGCACTGGTTAACCCGGTCACGGATAAAGGTCTCTGCTTCCTCAAGATCCAGGCCTATCCCTGCCATTTCTTTATTAATGGCAAGCAGCTTCTCCAACAGCACATCAAGGGCCTTCCGGTAATCTCTGTTCTTCACAAAAAGATCATATACCCCGGGCTCTCCGGTCTTTTTATGCTCCAGCAACCAGTTGGTTACATTGTTATATGCCGAAACCACGAAGATCCGGTCGTAATAAAAACCTCCAGGTGCCTGACCTATTACTATATTCTGAAGTACATCTTCAAATTTGGACATGGAAGTCCCGCCTATCTTATGAACTGTTAGCATATTGCTCTATTTAATAACAATTCGTAAAATTACAGATATTAAATCAAGATCGATTCTTTTCCGGATCTTTTTTCAGGCTTGCTAACGGCAGGTAGACTCAAGGGAGAGTTTTAGCTGGTGATCCGAACCAGCCGCCTCAAAGTATCCTTCCAGATAAGAAATGAGTTCTTTCTTATACTTTGGGTCAAGGTATTCAAATTCATTTGCCAGATAAGTCTCATCATCCCGACAGGGCCCCAGGTAATACCGCTCCGTGACTGAGCTTATCCCCAGATTATCTCCCGGAACCGCATAGGAAGCATCAACGATGCCAGAATAGTCAAAATCATAGGGTACTGGCGTATATCCTTTACTTCCAAATCCGGGCATTCCCAGGATCTTCATATTATGCCTGCCCGTTATAGAATAGTCGCAATTCCCTATCATATACATGAACATGGCAGCCAGATCCAGATCCCCCGGATTCATCAATGCCATGGACAGATCATCCTTTTTTATGGCTACGGCACCAACCCTTTCTGCCAGCATCTCTTCCGGTTCAATTAAAAAGGCCCAGCCTTCCGTAGCTTTGCTCTTTCTTCCGGTATCCACATATTTCATCTTGACCAGTCTCACCCTGAAACTTACAGGTGAAATAATATTACATATTTTATAAGCCAGATACTCTTTTAGTACATACTCATCATAGGCCTTGCCGCCCTGGCAATTGGTCACAACCTTAAACCTCTTGACATCCTGCAGGTGGTATTTGCCACATCGGCTTTGCGGATATTTAACCAGAAGGGAGCCATGCTGCAATGGCTTCTTCGGAACACTCCCCGAGCCTTCATACGCATTTCTTTTTCCAGAAAGAGTGTATCATTGAACTCATAAAGGAAATGGACTGGCATATACTCTCCCTTCATTTTCTCTTTCTGATATTGCTTCAAATCCAGGGTCAGGGTGATCTTCATTGGATCTTCTACTTCAAAAATATCGGCTGAAGTATCGATTGTATCTACATACCTGACATGTGCTTGTTCCAACTGAGCGTGGAGGGACACCGGAATCAGGAGCAACGTGCTTAAAATTATCAGGGACAGACAGTTTGGAAGTTTTGGAACTCTCACACCCAAATGTATAAAAAAAAACAAATTCGGTGAAAGTCATCCCTACAGGCAGGTTCTTTGAAATCCGAATATTAAAGAAGTTTGATGTTCAGCTCCCTCAAAGTACTCTTCAAGGTAGCGAAGGACGCTTTTTTTCACTTTCTCATCAAGGTATTTAAACTCCCCCACCAACTGGAGGATCTCTTCCCTGTAAAGATTCAACTGTTCGATAGCTAATGCAAAATCCATATCAGACCTGCAGGGTCCCAGGTAATATCGCTCCTTAACCGAAGTAATATCCAGGTAATCTGATGGTACCGCATAATAAGCATCCACAAGACCTGAGTAATCAAAATCGTAGGGCACCGCAGTATACCCTGCAGCTCCCATTCCTGTTAGTTCCAGAATTTTTACGTTGTGCCGGTGGGGCACCGAATAATCGGGATTTCCGATCATATACTGAAATAATGCCAGCCTATTCATCTCCACTGGTCGCATTTGTCTACTGAGCAAACCCTCAATCTTTGTCTTCGTGGCATTGAAGCGTTGCTCCAGCATCTCCACTGGTTCAATCATAAATGCCCATCCCTCCATCACCTTATTATTTCTTCCGGTATCAATGTAAGTCATCCTGGCTAACCTGACCCTGAAGCTGATCGGAGAAATGATATTGTAGATCTTATAACACAGATATTCCTTCAAAACATATTCCTCATAAGTTGTGTTATACTTGCAATGGGTGACAAACTTTATCCTTTCGATATCCTCTTGTTCTTCATCCTGTAAATCAGCATTCCGGATCTCCAGCCAGAATGGAGGAAGACTGCATATTCTTCTTCTGGTCTTACCCCGGGCTTTTATACGCATTTCTCTTTCCAGACGGAGGGTGTCATTGAGCTGGTAAAGAAAATGAACGGGCATATACTCCCCCTTCATTTTTTCTTTTTGAAATTTTTTCAAATCCAGGGTTAAGGTGATCTTCATGGGATTCTCAGCTTCAAAAATATGAGCAAGAGTATCTATGATATCCAGATATTTGATATCATCCTGCTCTTCCTGAGCTCTGAGAGTCAGTGGACTGATGAGTATGATGCTCATTAACCCAACCGAGAACCCCGATAATAGTTTTGAAGCTTTCATATTTGTATTTAAATACAGGTCTTTTGCATAGAGTAGATAAGGGATTTTGGATTTTCTGACAGTTTATAGTACTTCTCAAGGTAGTCAAAAACACCTTTTTTATCTTTCTGATCGAGGAATTCAAATTCATTCAACATCTGGAAAATCTCCTCCTTGCACTGCCTGATATGTTCAACAGCTGCCAGATAGGCCGATTCTTCCCTGCAGGGCCCCAGGTACAGGCGCTCCCTGACCGACTTGATCGGCAGAAACTCTGAAGGAACCGCATAGTAAGCATCCACCAGACCTGTATAATCAAAATCGTAGGGAACAGGTGTATATCCTGAGCTTCCATAGCCAGGCAAACCCAGGAATTTCATGTTTTGACGACCGTAGACAGAATAATCAATGTTCCCTATCATATACTGGAACAGAGCAAGTACATCGATCTCCCAGGGTCGTAATAACTCTGTCATCAAGTCGTCTCGCTTGATCACCACAGCATCCATTCGTTGAGCAAGTAATTGCTCCGGTTCAATCATAAAGGCCCAGCCCTCTGTACGTTTATTATCTCTTCCAGTGTCCACATAAGTCATCCTGACCAGGCGAACCCTGAAGCTGACCGGAGAAATGATATTGTAAATCTTATAGCACAGGTACTCCTTCAATACATACTCTTCATATGCCTGAGAACCTTTACAGTGGGTTACAATCTTTATCCTGTTGACATCCTGCTTTCCATCCTTCTTCCTGTCTGATTTCCGGATATCCAGCCAGAATGGAGCAAGACTACAATGGTTTCTTCTGAATTTACCCCGGGCTTTCATGCGCATTTCTTTCTCAAGCTGGACGGAATCATTCAACTGGTAAAGAAAATGCACCGGCATATAGTTTCCCTTGAACTTCTCGCGCTGGTACTTTTTTAAATCAAGCGTAAGGGTGATATGCAAGGGATCGCTCTCACCAAACAGATCAAGGGTGGTTTCAATGGTATCAACCTGCCTTACATGCTCCACCTCAATCTGAGAAAAGATGAGTCTTGGAACGAGTACTAAGACACACAATATCAAAAAAGACAGGTGTCGAATATGGGCAGAGCCATACATACCCAAATTTATGAATTTTAGACACTTTAAAAAAAATATATAAAAGAGAGGCAGGCAATCTTCTTTCAAGTGATAATTTGATATTAAAACGGCCATTTTTTTGTCAATTTGTAGCAGAAGTTTCTTACATTTGCGGCTTACGTTACATTTTGACACAAAATGGCAGGAAAAACACTATTTGACAAGATCTGGGATAAGCATGTGGTGGATGAAATCGACGGAGGCCCATCGGTACTTTATATCGACAGGCATCTGGTCCACGAAGTAACCAGTCCGCAAGCTTTTGCCGGAATTGAAAAAAGGGGAATCAGTCTGTTCCGTCCGGAGAATACTGTTGCCACTCCTGATCACAATGTTCCAACCATTGATCAGCATCTCTCCATTAAGGATGAACTCTCCAGGTTCCAGGTAAACAAACTGACAGAAAATTGTGAGAAACACGGAGTCACACTCTATGGTCTGAATCATCCATATCATGGAATCGTCCATGTTATTGGTCCCGAACTGGGTATTACACAACCTGGCCTGACTATGGTTTGTGGCGATAGTCACACCTCCACACACGGAGCCTTCGGAAGTGTTGCTTTTGGTATTGGCACCTCCGAAGTGGAGATGGTAATGGCCACCCAGTGTATTCTTCAACCCAAGCCAAAAAAGATGCTCATTAGCGTCGATGGTGAACTTTCGAAAGGAGTAACAGCTAAAGATGTGGTCCTATATATCATTGCAAAAATATCTGCCAGCGGTGGCACAGGATACTTCATTGAGTATGCCGGATCGACCATCACAAGTCTCTCCATGGAAGGTAGAATGACAGTTTGCAATATGAGTATCGAAAGCGGAGCACGTGGCGGACTCATTGCCCCGGACGAAACGACCTTTGCCTACATAAAAGGACGTGAATTTGCTCCCAAGGGTGCTGATTTTGATCTGGCTGTGGAGAGATGGAAGCTTTTGAAGAGTGATGAGGATGCAGTCTTTGATGAGGAACTTCATTTTGATGCTGCTGATATCGAACCCATGATCACTTACGGAACCAATCCGGGTATGGGGGCAAAAATTAAAGATGAGATTCCTGCTGTCGATGAGATAGATAAGAGCACCCGGGAATCCTACAAGAAGTCACTTGCCTACATGGGATTTGAAGCCGGAAGTCCTATCGCAGGCCGTAAGGTGGATTACGTATTTGTGGGAAGCTGTACCAACGGAAGGATAGAAGATCTGAGAGAAGTTGCCCAGTTTGTAAAAGGAAAGCGGAAAGCTGAACACGTAACTGCCTGGCTCGTTCCTGGATCAAAGCAGGTTGAAGAACAGGCACATAAGGAGGGAATTACGGAAATACTGGAAGCAGCAGGCTTCAAATTACGGCAGCCCGGTTGTTCTGCCTGCCTGGCTATGAACGACGATAAAGTTCCGGAAGGTATGCTGGCAGTGGCCACTTCCAACAGGAATTTCGAAGGCAGACAGGGTCCCGGTTCACGTACCATGCTGGCCAGTCCACTCACAGCTGCTGCTTCAGCAGTTACAGGAGAAGTTACAGATCCAAGAAGTCTGCTTTAACAAAACAAATGCACGTTTACTTTGTAATACTTTAAAGACAATCAGATGTCAAGCGAGAAATTTAAAACATTAGAATCTCCTGCAGTCCCCCTTCCCATTGAGAATGTGGACACAGATCAGATAATACCTGCACGATTCCTGAAGGCTACCACACGGGAAGGATTCGGGGAGAACCTGTTCCGTGACTGGCGATTTGATAAAAGCGGAGCACCCAAAGAGGATTTTGTATTGAACAAGAATACCTACACGGGAAAAATCCTGGTGGCGGGTAAGAACTTTGGTAGTGGATCTAGCAGGGAACATGCTGCCTGGGCCATTCATGATTATGGATTTAAGGTAGTGGTTTCCAGTTTTTTTGCGGACATCTTCAAGAATAACGCACTCAACAATGGACTACTGCCGGTACAGGTTTCTGATTCCTTCCTTCTTACTCTGTTTAAGGCCATTGAAAGCAATTCTGATACGCAAATCAAAGTAGATCTGGAAGCACAGCTCATCAGCATTGTTGCATCTGGAGAAAGTGAAAGCTTTGAAATCAATCCCTATAAAAAAGAGTGTCTGCTCAATGGGTATGACGATATAGATTACCTCTTACGTATGAAAGAAAAGATTGTTCAATTCGAGAAATCAAGAAGTTAAGATCACCAGGTCATGAAAATAACCATCATGGATACCACACTCCGGGACGGGGAACAAACCTCCGGAGTATCTTTTACCGCGACTGAAAAGCTAAATATTGCCAAAGTATTGCTTGAAGAACTGAATGTGGACCGCATCGAGGTGGCCTCTGCCCGCGTTTCCGAGGGTGAGTACCGGGGTGCCAGGAAAATCTTTACCTGGGCCAAGGAACATGGTCATATCGCTCGGGTTGAAGTGCTGGGATTTATTGATGGGGATATTTCATTGAAGTGGATCAAAGAAGCCGGAGGTAAGGTCAATAATCTGTTGATGAAAGGCTCTTTAAAGCATTGCCAGCTCCAACTCAGGAAGACTCCCGAACAGCATATTGCAGATGTAAAGGAAGTTCTCCGGCTGGCCAGGGAAATGGGGATACGCATGAATGTGTATTTCGAGGACTGGTCCAATGGTATGCGGAACTCTCCTGATTACGTATACCAGTTGCTGGATGCCTTAAAAGATGAGAGCATCGAAAGATTTATGCTACCCGATACCCTGGGGATCCTGAACCAGCAGGAGACCTATGATTTC
>Ga0209633_10002796_pt1 | contig 16565 bp, 13 predicted proteins | sample Cruoilmetagenom1_FD_187290 | JGI IMG/M metagenome (GOLD analysis project Ga0209633, IMG submission 187290) | Oil polluted marine microbial communities from Coal Oil Point, Santa Barbara, California, USA - Sample 1 (SPAdes) (version 2) | ecosystem: Environmental > Aquatic > Marine > Oil seeps ... | reverse complement strand
TATCACCAGTATGATAAATTGTCTTTCCATCAATAGTAATTAGAACACCGGCCGGTTCACCTGCGTAAGTTCCCTCTGGAGTTTGAGAACCATGATGAGCAATGGTAAACTTCACCTTTCCAAAATCAAAATTATGTGCTCCGCCAATATGCATATTGTGTGCCACAAATCCTTTATCAGCACAATAATTTGCTAGCTCATTTACGCAAATAAATGTTGCATTAGTTCTTTCTGCAATCTTAAACGAATCTCCAATATGATCACTATGTGCGTGAGTTAAAATAATATAATCTGCATTAACTTCTTCAGATTTTACAGGCGAAGTTGGATTGTCATCAAGAAAAGGATCAATTAAAATTTGTGTACCATCGTCAGTAGTAATTTGAAAAGCTGAATGTGAAAAATAACGTAATTTCATTTTCTCACCTTTGTTTTATTGAGAATAAAAATATACTAATATTTTGAATTATTATGATTAAGTTCATGAAATTAAATTTTTATTTATAGGTAAATATTTGAAAAATTATTCAGCATATCTTTTTGATATGGATGGAACTTTAGTTAATTCAGAAAAATTAAAAGGTTTTGCCATATCTAAAACATGTAGCAAATTTGGTGGAAAAATAGATTTTAATATTTACAAAGAAGTAATGGGAAATAGTTGGGAATTTGTAACTAACTATTTTTTTGAAAAAGCACATATAAATCCAAACATTGAAAAATTTGATGATGTGTTCAAAGCAATATATAAAAATTTACTAACTAGTGAATTAACTCTTAGTCCTAACGTAAATACACTTTTAGTAAAGCTATCCGAAGCAGGAAAGAAAATTGGATTAGTGACTTCCGGAAATTCTTGGATGATTGAAAATATACTTGCCCAATTTAATCTTTCAGATGTTTTTGATGTTATAATTGCTGGTGAAGATGTAACTGAACATAAACCACATCCGCAAGCTTATCTATTGGCTTTGGAAAAACTATCCATACATTGCAAAGACGTTTTAATTTTTGAAGATTCTAATGCTGGAATAACTGCGGCTAGTAAAGCTGACTGCGATGTTATTGCTTTCCAACATGAGTTTAATAGTAAAAATGATTTAAGTTTAGCAATGCAAGTTATATCAGATTTTAATGAAATTAAAATTCAAAAATGAGTTCATGAATAATGAAAACAGATTTCAGTTCCCTCTTAATAATTATCATCTTCAATATTTTTGGTAATTTATATTCACAAAACAATCCTCCTAAATTATTTATTAACGAGTTCATGGCTTCCAATTCTACTACAATTCTATCTCCTAGTTTTAATGAATATTCTGATTGGCTTGAAATATATAACTCAGAAGATACAACTATTATTCTTAGTGGCTTTTATCTTACGGATGATTTTTCTAATCCACAAAAGTGGCAAATTCCAATTAACTCTAAAATTGATTCGGAAGAGAGTCTTTTATTTTGGGCCGATGGAAAAAATGTGGGCCAACATACAAATTTTAAGCTTTCAAAAACCGGTGGTGTAATTGGTCTTTTCTCAAATACTGTAGATTTAATAGATTCAATTCATTATACAGAACAAATTACAGATATCTCATTTGGTCGTTACCCGGATGGAACTGATAGTTTGTTTTATTTTGATCAGCCAACTCCTGGAGCATCAAATACAAATCTCGGAATTAACGGAATGTTGAAGAATCCTTTATTCTCTTTAAGTGGTGGCTTTTATAATGGAGAAATCTCGATAGAATTATTAAAAGAAAATCCTACTGACACTATTAGATATACTATAGATGGTTCACTACCAAATCTTCAGTCTACAATTTATTCAACTGCAATTTTGTTGAATACCACAGCTGTAATTCGTGCACAATCTTTTCGAGATGGATTTCGTCCAAGCAATGTAATTACCCAAACTTTTTTTATCGATGAAGCAACAACATTACCAGTAGTTTCTGTTGCAACAGACCCGGAAAATTTATGGAATAATCAAACAGGATTTTATGTTGAAGGGACAAATGGAATAACCGGTTTCTGTAGCAGTGAACCGAGGAATTGGAATCAACCTTGGGAGCATCCTATAAGTTTAGAAATGTACGAAACAAATGGGAACTTTGGATTTAGAATAGATGCCGGGATGCAAATTGGTGGAGGTTGTACACGGCTTTATCCTCAAAAAACATTAGCAATTTATGCTCGATCAATCTACGGAGCACCCAAAATCAATTACAAAATCTTTGATGATAAAAATATTATAAAATTCAATAATATTCTTCTTCGTAATAATGGGCAGGATTGGTAGCGAGCTATGTTTCGTGATGGAATGATGCAAACATTAGTGAAAGATCAAATGGATATTGATTGGCAAGCTTATAAACCAGTACTTCTATTTCTTAATGGTGAATATTGGGGAATTCACTCAATACGAGAAAAACATAATGAACACTATCTAGAATCTAACTATGGCATAAACCCAGATGAAATTGATATTTTAAGTGGCAATGCTTCTGTCAAAAAAGGATCTGCACAAATATACAATGAGATGATAAGTTTTGTTGATTCACATGACATGGATATAAAAGGTAACTATGATTGGGTTAGTACGCAAATGGAAATCAATGAATACCTTAATTATGTAATTTCTGAAGTCTATTTTGCTAATATTGATTGGCCTAGAGGAAATATTAAATATTGGAGGGAGCATGGTGCAAATAACAAATGGCGTTGGATTCTTTTTGATACCGATTTAGGATTAGGAGCTCACGATCTTGGACAATACGATAGTAATACACTTGAAAATGCAACAGCAACAACTGCTACCTATTATGCAAATCCACCATCGGCAACATTACTACTTAGAAAATTATTAGAAAACACCGAATTTAAAAATCAATTTATTCAAAGATTTGCTAGCCATCTAAATATTACATTTAATCCCCAAAGAGTTCTAAGTATTATTGATAGTCTCAAAACAGAAATTGAACCTGAGATTCCTAGACATATACAAAAGTGGGAAAAATCAACTTCGTTTAATGATGGCTGGAATTACCATATTGAAGTAATGAAAGAATTTGCAACCAAAAGACCTAATTCAGTTATAAATCATATTAATGGGAAATTTGGTTTAAGCGGATCTGCTAAATTAAATGTAAATATTAGTGATCCAAAAATGGGTGATATTTTTATAAATGAAGTGAAACTGCCAACAAATAATTTTAGTGGGGCATATCTTAAAGATATTCCTATTCAATTGAAAGCTATTCCGAAACATGGCTATCGATTTATTGAATGGCGAGGAATTTCGAACTCGTATCAATCAACATTAAGTTTAATACTATCTTCAGAAAGTAATTTAGAAGCAATCTTTGAAATTGCTGAATCAGTTATATACCATGGATTGCGAATAAACGAAATACTTGCTGTGAATGATCAAACAAATATTGATATGTATGGTGAATATGACGATTGGATAGAATTGTTTAATGATAGTGATGAGTCAATCGATATTGGAGGGATGTATTTAACAAACGATTTATATCAACCTGACATGTTCAAAATATCCACTTTTGTCTCAGACTCAACAACAATTCAGCCTGGCGATTTTTTACTTGTTTGGGCTGATAAAGATACAACACAGGGAATTTTACACGCTAATTTTAAGCTTGGTGCAGATGGAGAGCAAATAGGATTAGCAAAACAAACTGATAGTGGTTTTGTCTTTATAGATACATTAACTTTTGGGAATCAAACTTCTGATGTATCTTATGGTAGAACTCCTGATGGTGGAAATGAATTTCAATTCTTTATACCAACTCCAGGTTATAAAAATATTATTACTGATATAATGGATGAAAATTCCAAACTATCAACAGGTTCATTTCTTCATCAAAATTATCCAAATCCATTCAACCCAGAAACTACAATATATTATTCAATACAATCAGATGGACTTGTTTCTCTTAAAGTCTATGATGTTCTTGGTAAAAATGTAATTACTTTACTTAACGAAAGACAAGTTAAAGGAAATTATAAAATAACTTTTGATGGTTCTCAATTGCCAAGTGGAGTTTATTTCTATAGAATACAGTGTAATAGTTTTGTTGAATCCAAAAAAATGATTTTAATGAAATAAAAACAAATGTCGTCTCAGAAGTGATTAATTTTTTAAAAATAGTAATAATGACTTAAAATCACCAATGTAAGTTATATCAGATTTTAATGAAATTTAAATTTAAGAATGAGTTAAATTGTTGGTTATTCAAAAGGTTAATTCATTTACACTTCATCTTAACTTATTTCTTTATACAATAATTTCTCAAAAATAAACTAAATAATTATGTTTAAGAAAATATCAATATTAGTAATTTCCTTTTCATTTACAATTTGTCTTGTTGCTCAAGATAATAATGGAAAATTAAATAATTCAAATTCCTATCAGTTCTTAGTATCAAACAAAACTCAACTTTTTTCTGTTGAAGCTGGTTTTTTTGAAAATAGTATTGAGCTTGATTTTTATAATACAAATGGTGAAGATGTCTATTATACAATTGATGGTTCTGAGCCAGATCTTACTTCTGCCAAATATCAAGAAACTCCTATTTCAATATCAACAACAACAGTGGTACGAGCTAAAACATTTATCAATGATACTCTATCAATTAAAACTGAGACAAATACTTATTTTATAAATGAATATAGCGACTTGCCAATTTTTTCTCTTTCAACTAATGAGGAAAACTTTTGGGATCCTGATAGTGGAATTTATGTAAAAGGTAATTATAATAATCCCAATGATCCTGAGTTTTCGGCAAATTATTGGCAAGACTGGGAAAGACCAATCCACATAGAATTTTTTGAGCAAGATGGAAGTTTAGCTATTAGTCAAGATGCTGGTGTTAAAATTTTTGGATCGTGGAGTCGCGTTTTTGAGCAAAAGTCTTTAACCATTCACGCAAGAGAAATGTATGGCAAAAAGAAATTTGATTATCCTTTAATACCTTCTTCGGATATTACAAAATATAAATCCTTTGTACTTCGTAATTCTGGAACAGATTGGAAGTCAACAATGTTTAGAGATGGTTTTATTCAAAATCTATTGAAAGACGAAGACATTGATATGATTGGCTTTAGACCCGCGATAGTTTATTTGAATGGTAAATATTGGGGCATACACAACATAAGAGAAAAAGTAAATGACAACTATATTGGTTCTCATCATGATGTTGATAAGGATGCAATTGATCTTCTTGAAGGTAATGCAGAAGTAATTCGGGGAAGTAATCAAAGTTATAACTCGCTTGTTAGTTTTATTGAGAACAATGATCTTGCTGATTTTGATAATTACAAATATGTTGAAAGCCAAATAGAAATAGAAAATTTCATTACCTATCAAACTTTTGAAATATTTATTGCTAATACAGATTGGCCAAGCAATAACATAAAATACTGGAGACCTCAAGCAGAAGGTGGACGCTGGCAATGGATTTTACATGATACGGATTTTGGTTTTGACTTAAATAGTGAAAACTCGTATCAGGATAACACCCTTGAATTCGCTTTAAATAATAATTCAACAATTAAATTTCCAAACCCGCCCTGGTCAACTTTTTTGTTACGTAAGCTTTTAGATAATGAATCTTTCAAAAATAAATTTATTAATAAATTTGCAGATTTTTCTAACACAATATTCAAACCGGATTTTATAGTAAACCAAATTGAAAAGTTTAAAAATGAAATTAACACAGAAATTAATAAACATATTGAACAATGGCATGGTAACTATTTCTCGTATGATAAATGGATTGAAAACATTGAAGTAATGAAAGTTTTTGCCGATGAAAGATTATCACATTTAACACCATTTTATGTAGATAAATTTTCTCTTGGGGAATCACAAGTTGTAACTTTAGATATTGCAAATAAGGAAGCTGGAAAAATTCAAATTAACTCAATGAAGCTTCAAAGATATCCTTGGGATGGCGAATATTTCTCCAATGTTCCAGTTAAACTTAAAGCACATTCAAATCCAGGTTATAGATTTGTTGAATGGATTGGAGATTTTAATTCTAAAGAATTAGAAGTTTTTGTAACTCTTGATGCAACATCAGTTATCCAAGCTATATTTGAAAAATCTGAAAATGTTGAAGACGTTGTGATTAATGAAATTAATTATGACTCGCATAAAAACTTTGATACAGAAGATTGGATTGAACTTTATAATAATTCAGAATTTGATGTTGATCTTTCTAATTGGATTTTTAGTGACGATAAGGATACTAATCATAATCAATTTGTTCTTCCAGAAAATACAATTCTTTCTGCAGACAAATATTTGGTTCTCTGTAGAAGCACGGCTGATTTTGATAGTTTATTTAATAATGTAAGCAATTATAATATAGGTAATTTTATTGGAGACTTTGATTTTAAGCTTAGTAATAAGGGAGAGTTATTAAGATTATTTAACTCCGATGGAATTATTGTTGATTCAGTTAGATATGATAATAAATTACCTTGGCCTGAAGAACCAACAGGAAATGGTCCAACATTAGAATTAAGAAATGTAGATTTAGATAATTCTAATTATGAAAATTGGGGAATATCTTCTACTTTTGGAACACCTGGAAGTCGAAATGATTCATATATAGTTGGTGTTGAAAAGATTAACGCTTTAATTCCAACAGAATTTAAGTTATACCAAAATTATCCAAATCCATTTAACCCAACTACTACAATTAAATATTCAGTACCAAATGTAGAGCGACTTAGTAATCCGCTTTACAATTTTACAATAAAAGTTTATGATGTTCTTGGACAAGAAATTACCACTTTGGTAAATGAAGAAAAATCAGCAGGTAATTACCAAATAGAATTTAACGCTAGTAATTTAACTAGTGGAATTTATTACTACCAAATTAAATCTGTAGATTTTATTCAAACAAAGAAGATGGTTTTACTTAAATAAAGATTATTATACCAACCTTTAGTTTTTCTTTTACAATTCAATCCAAAAAAAATTTATTTAAACAAAACAGACTTACTATCGATGATATTGTATAGTTCTTTTACATAGTAAAACAAAAGGGGATAAATCTATGGATGCGATAAGTGGTAGTATGTCAATGCAGCAAATGCAAGGAAGCCAAAACACAAACAAAAATTCTCAAATGGAGAGTAAAGCCAAATCTATGGGTGTTCCAGATGAAATTATAGCACAAGGGAAAAGTGCCATAAAAGCATGGGCACAAGAAAATGGTAAAATGCCTTCTTCAATGAGTAAAGGTTCTGGGAATAAAAATGAAATGGGTTCATCTGATCTTATGGGACAACTCAACGCGAGTGGAATTACACAAGACAGTTTTCTTAAAGCTTTAGAAGAAGGCCCTGAAGCAACTGAAAAATTATTTTCAGAAAATAATTTTAGTCTAAATGTAATTGCCTAATTTCTATTGATGTTTTTTGCTAATTTTTATCGAGTTTATATTAATATTCACTTAATAAAAGTTAGTTGAAAGACGTTGGCTAATAATATTTGGCTTACTTCCCTATTTTCATTTTTCATATAATCTAACAATCACTTTCACAATCATTATCTTCAATTTGAATTGTTGTGTGTGAAATATTAAAATGATGTTTTAACTCATGATTAATTTCTTTCAGCAATTCATCATTTTGAACCGAACCTTCTTTTACGATATGTACTGTTAATGCATTTTCAGTTGTACTTAATGCCCAAATATGTAGGTGGTGAATTGTATTTACATTTCCTAAATTACTCAAGTGTTTATGAACTTTTTCTAATCGAACAGAATCTGGCACTGCATCTAATGAAAGATTTAATGAATCTTTTAGTAATCCCCAAGTTCCCCAAGATATTACAACTACAATAATTATACTTACAACAGAATCAATCCAAGTTAAACCCGTAAGTAGAATTAATAATCCAGCAATTACAACTCCAACAGAAATTAAAGTATCAGCAAGCATGTGAAGGTATGCTCCCTTAATATTTAGATCCTTATCTTTATCTGACAAAAACAAGTAAGCAGTTATTCCATTTATTAGAACACCAATTGTTGCAACAATCATTATGGGAATTCCTTCAATTTCTTGAGGATTTGAAAACCTTTGAATGCATTCCCATAAAATAATTCCAATGGCAACTAATAATAACAAGGCATTTAAGGTTGATGCCATAATTGATGAACGTTTAAATCCATATGTATATTTTTTAGTTGGTTCTTTTGTAACTAAGTAACTTGCTCCCCACGCAATTAGCAAACCCAAAACATCACTTAAATTATGACCCGCATCTGCCATTAAGGCTAATGAATTATATATAAGTCCATATAAAAATTCTATAATTACAAATCCAACATTTAAAATTATTCCAATTTTAAATGCAGAATTAATATCTTTTGGAACTTCGTTGTGATTGTGATGATGCGAATGGTTATGTGACATAGATAAACTAAAAATTAATATCTAAAGATAACAAATGGTATTGTAAAAATAATAAAATCATTTCGAACATAAATTTTCAGAGAAACCCTAGACTTGAAACAATTGCTAATAGAATTCTCATCGTTCAGATAAAAAGAATCTGAGCTCATGTTCGAAATGACAAAATAAAACCTATTCGTTAAAATAACTTATTAGTTTTCATAGTAATTCTAAAGACTCTACCCGGCTCAAATACATTTTTACCTGAAGCAAATGGATCTCTTAGAAAAGACAAATGCTGATTGTATTGAGCATTGACAATGTTATCTATATCAAGAGCAATTCCAAAGTTATTCCAATTATAAATTATCCCAATATCAAATCTATTCCAAGAAGTTGTCGTTCTCTCAGTTAAATTTTCATCAATTCTTAACTGAGAATCATTATATGTATGTTTTAGTTGAACTCTAAATCCTCTAATTTCTGGAGATACTAATTTAGTAGCAACTCTAAATGGAGGGATTTCTGCTAAAGGAGAATCATTTTTGTTGTTTTTAGCCCAAATGTAAGAAGCGTCAACTTCAATAAATTTATATTCGCCATTAAGGTTTGCTCCCAACATCATAGCATCAATGTTATCATAAGTTAAAAACATGCTCCCATTGGAATTAACTTTTGTTAAATTAACATAATTCCACACTTGAGTTCCATAAAGTTCAAGTACAAAATTACTATAGTTCAATGAGCCCCTTATTGTTGATTTTATTGGCTGATCTAAGGTTGGATTTCCTGACCAAAACGGTTTACCCATTGGTTTTTTAACTGCAATAAACATTGTCTCAGTTTCAGGAGCTTCACTATTTACTTCCAACATAATTCCACCACCAAAGTTATTGGAAATACTTTTCGTGTATGATGCTCCCAAACTAAATATTGGGAATAATCTATTTATTTCAATGTTAGAATGTACTAAACTATAGAAATCTTCTCTTTCAGTTTCTCCAACACCCTGGTATGAAATTCCAAGCTTACTATGTATTAAAATTTTAGAAAATTCAAATGTCTTAAATAAATTGACTAGATATGAGCTTACGTTTGGTATCAGTTCATTGGTAAAGTCAAAACTTGGTGATTTAAAAATATTGTCGACATCCCAGTTTCTAAAAACAACTTCATAAAAATCTCCTATTACTCCAATCGTTAAATTCTTTGCATCTGTTTCCATAAACATAGGACTAACACGCAAGGCGTTATCCATTATATGATGAGTGTAATTAAAATATATTTTATGTTTTTTGTATCTGGCAAACGCACTATAAACCCAATTCAATCGCTCATCCATTCGTAAGTATGGGAATGATATATCATCAGTGTATGTAAATGACATACCATAAGAAATGTTATTTACATTTCCTCGGAACAAAGCCTCAGCAAGTTTATACTTAAAATTATCTTTATATCCATAAGAGTCAACATAAGAGTTTCCATCAGCATCTTCATAGGGTTTTCCCTCAGCATATCTAAATGAAATTCTTTGATTTTTGAAATCGCCGGCAATTGCCAAATCCATTCCTTCCATGGCACCACCTGAAACAGAAATATTTGCCTTAATATTTAGGTCTTCCTCTGGAAGTGATCTTTTAAACTGTACAACACCAGCAAGCCCTGATTGAATGTTACATCCATTTTTTACTAATTCAACTGAACTTAGCTCAAGTGGATTTACTCTAATTAATGGCGAGTCCATTCTATTTGGACAAGCACTATGGTAACGTTCTCCATCAACAACAACATTTATATCTCCTCTCTTAAATCCATCTGCATATATATCTTGTGCAAAATAAACTCCTTTTCTTATCAAACTAAAACCATTTTTATCTAGAATATTATTTAATCTATCTTTTGTTATTTCGTTTGAATACTCCCCTAAACTAATTCTCTTTGCTCTAATTTCAACTTGGTTTAACCAATAGTTTTTTAAGCTATCTTCGTTTTGGGATATCAACTCAGTCGAGAAGAAAAAAACTGAAATAAATAATATTATGAATTTTGAATATCTTTTTAGATACATTCTACACCTTCCTTAATTTTTAAGCTTTATTAGGGAACTAATAATTATTAAAATTCTTTAAATATTTTTGGATCAAAATGATTTAAAACCTTATCCGAAGGTTGATTAATTTTATTCACTTTTTATAAAAGGATAAATTATTATCCAACATCATTTATTGTTAAAGAATTTATGGTTCATTTTAGAGAAACTTATTATGTAGCCATATGATAAGTTTCCTAAAGACTTTATCAAACTTGTAGTATTTTATTAAATACTAAGTAAGTTCTGGAGGTGGTGTTATTGGTTTAGCATGAGTATTAGAATAGTGTAAATTAAAGTTATCTATTTTATTAATTATTGGTTTATAACTTTCTTCTATTGCTTTAGAATTAACAATATGTGGTATTTTAATAAAATCAGTATTTGCTATTTTAGCTTGATTATTTTCATCCGGATTAACTTGTTTCTTAAATTGGCTTGCCAAATAACATTTCCCATGGCATTCATTGGCCAGATTATCTTTTTGTTCACAAAGTTCTTCCGCTATATAATTATAATTAACCCCATATTCGATCAGAGGGAAAGCTACCCTCAAAACAAATGATAAATAAATTGAAAGAAAGAAAAGATTAAATAATTTCATAATCAATGTTATTGGTAATAATCAGATTAGTTATTCTTAAATATAAACATTTTTATTTACGGAACATAATTATGTTTCAAAACATCTAAATATTAAAGAATAGGAGATTATATTATGAAACTTAATAATTCATTAGAAAATATATTAAACAAAATTGAAGAACTGATCAAAGAAGGAAATGCTCGTAGAATAATAATTAGGGATAGTGAAGGCAAAAAATATATGGAAATCCCTTTGATTGTTGGAGCAATTGGAACACTCGCTGCTCCGGTTATTTCTTCAATTGGATTTTTGGCAGGAATAATATCAAAATTTTCAATTGAAGTAATAAAGAAAGAAGATGAACAAGCAAATAAAATATTTGAAGTAAAAGTAGAAGAGTAATTTATTTTTATAGAATAATTAAATTACTAAATCTCATGCATCTGGTGGCATCCAATGTTTGTCTTTCCCTTCCCATTTAACATTACAACCTATTGGATTAGTTGTTTTTGTTGTAACCAACTTTCCAATTAACAATTCGTTTAATGCTTGTTTCAAATCATGTTTAGTTATTTTACTGAAGTCTTTTGGATTATCAACTGCACGACCTGTATATTTTAGATTTCTATTTTTATCAAACACAAAATAATGAGGAGTTCTTAAAGCTCCGTACTCTAACGCAACTTTTTGAGTTTCATCATATAAATATAGCCAAGGGAACTTATTTGTATTCATCCTTTTGATCATATTGTCATAACTATCTTCAGAATAAGTATTTTTACTATTAGAATTTATCCCAACAAATTTGACTCCTTTGGGAGCATATCCTTCAACCGTGCTCCGCATAACTTCATCTGATTTAATTACATAAGGACAATGATTACATGTAAAAAAAATCACTAAAAATTCATAATCAACAAAATCATCAAGTGAATAAAACTTACCGTCCGTCGCAAGCAAGTTGAACTTTGGAGCTTTCTCGTTTATTTGTAAAGTAAAACTCATATTATCTCTATAACGAAGATTTTTTTTCTGGATACATTTCTAAATATTTATCTATTCTTGTTTTAACTTCAGCCTTACTGATGTTATTACTTTTAGCAACTTCGTTTAACCATTTTAATTCTGCAACATGAAAATAATCATCAACAAAAGCCATTTTAATGGCTTCTTCTAGAAAATGGAATGTAATTTGTTCCGAAGAAAACTTTGGTGGAGTTCCATTTATTTTTTTTTTTGAAAGAAAACCATCGACGACGGGTTTGTAAATATCCTTCTCAAAACCTAAATACTCTCCAAATTCTACCATCAAATCCCTTTCATTCTGATGAATAAAATTATCTTTTCTGATTAAAATTAATAACCCAAGTAAAAAATTACTTGTATCTTTATACGACAATTGCATGTTTTAACTCCATTAATTCATTTTTCAGTCACAAACCTATAATAATTTTGTATTATTTAATAGCAGAAATTTTAATTTGTTATCTAAATAAAATGTAATATAATCAAACATCAATTATTTTAAAATTGTTTTACTTTTAATCTTTTATTCCGATTATAAAACAATTATTTACTTGTTATCAATATATTTTTCATCTTATTTAAGTTTATTTTTGAATAGATACAAAAGGAAGAGTTTTGTCAGTAAAAAACAATATTTTAAATACATTCATTTTTATAATCACATTATTTTTTTTCCTACCAAATAACTCATATACACAATCAGTTAAGAAAGTAATAACTGGAAAAGTCTTAAACGGACAAACTAATGAGCCACTTTCGTTTGCAAATATTTTTGTCACAGATAAAAATATTGGAACTACGACAAATGAAAAAGGATTATTCAAATTAGAATTACCCTTTGTTGATGGTGAAATTTTATTTAGTTATATCGGTTTTAAGACTGAAATGATTGATATTTCAAAATTAAATCCGCAAAAATCACTTATGGTTTATTTGTACCAAAAAGATATGTTCTTACAGGAAGTTTCAGTTTATGCGGGTGTAAAATCCAAAGAAGATGAAATTGAAGTTAGTGCCCTTTCCCTGCAAAGTGATAAAATCGAAAAAATTTCATCAGCAATGCCAGATGTTTTACGAGCTTTGCAATTTTTACCTGGAATAAGTATTAACAACGAGTTTAGTGCAGAGTTTAATGTGAGAGGTGGAAATAAAGATGAAAATTTAATATTAGTTAATGGAGCGGAAGTTTATGAACCGTTTCACTTAAAAGAAGCCTCAAATGCTAGTGTTGGGATTTTTAATGTTGACTTAATAAATAATGTTGATCTTATAACTGGCGGTTTTAGTGCAAAATATGGAGATAGGTTAAGTTCGGTTGTAAATATTGAATATAGAGAAGGTAATAAAGGGAGATACACTGGTGCTGGAACTTTAAGTTTAGCATACGCAGATGGTTATGTTGAAGGACCTATTTTTGATAATGGATCATTTATTTTAGGTGTTAGAAAAACTTATTTAGAATATTTAATTGATATGATGAATCTTGACTATGAAGATCTTGATAGAGCAAAACCATCTTTTTATGATGTTCAAGGTGTTTTCTCATACGATTTTACTTCAACAAATAAATTAAAATTTGAATTTTTACATTCTGGAGATGATTTTAGGTATAATCCTGATGCTTCAAATTCTCATCTAACCTACCAAGGTGAATATGCTGGAAATCCAGCCTTTTTCATTGAAAAAATAAGTACTGCTCAGGATAACATTGGAGATTACAACAGCACAATGTTGGACCTGCAAAGTATTAATTTTTTATCAAATACTATTTTCTTAAAAACAAATATTTCTTATTACGATCAAAGTGATGATGAATATAGAATTTGGAGTTGGAATAAGATTAAAGAAATCTCTTCCGATAATTATTACTTCGAAAAAAGAAAAGAAGAAAAGATAAATGAAGCAAATTTGAATATTAAGACTTTTGAAATAAAAACAGCTTTAGATTATCAGTTCACTCCATTTTATGAAGCAAAAACTGGACTAAGTTATAAAAGTGTTATTTATAAACAAAGTTTTAGAGATGATAAAATTATTGATAATTCTAATACACTTCAAAGATTCCCTGATACAGCTTATTATTATAATGAGAGTGAAGGTTTGTTTTTTGGAGATGAATTACTTGATGCAAAATCATATAAGTTAAATGCTTATTTAGAAAATATATTTCAGTTAAATGATAATTTTCTAATTAATTTCGGTGGTAGAGCTGATTATTTTGAATTAAATAAAGATTTAACAATTAGTCCTAGAGTAAATTTAGCTTACTTTTCTAAATTTGGTACAGTACTAAGAGCTGCTTGGGGTGAATATTATCAATCACCAATTTATAGACAATTAGCTTATTCTGTTCCTTCTGACACTAATACGCAATCACAACATGCAACTCATTATATCTTAGGACTTGAACAAAATTTCAATTTATCATCTGCTAGTTTAAGTACATTAAAAATAAAAGTTGATGCTTATTATAAAGATTATAAAAATCTGATATCTTCATTTTTAGCAACTTTTGATAGATTAGCTTACTCTAGAAAAAATGATGCGATAGGATTTGCCAAGGGTGTAGATATTTATATTTTATTTAATATTCCCAACTTTTATACATGGATAAGTTACGGATATTTAGACGCTAAAGAAGACAATTTAACAGATGACATGGGAGAATACCCGAGATATACAGATCAAACTCATACTTTTACTTGGGTTGCTGATATAAATATTGGCAAAGGTTGGGGATTAAATACTAGATTTGCATATGGTTCTGGATTTCCTTATACACCAAGAATAAGTGATTTTAATGAAGAAACTGATAATTTTGAATGGAGTAAGAGTGAAATTAATTCTGCATATTTACCAGAATACAAACGGTTTGATTTTAGAATCTCAAAAGATTTTCAGTTTAGGTCTTTCACTTTAGAAACATTTATTGATTTAAGTAATGTATTAAACTTTACAAATATTCAAGGTTATGAGTATAAATTTGATAGCATTGGTAGACCAAAATTGGTCGAAGTAGCATTATGGCCAATCATTCCTTCTTTTGGAGTTAGATTTCAATTCTAATTATAAATTATTTTATATTTTTCAATTAAATCCTCTAATTATCTATTATTAGAGGATTTCTTTTTTTTCACTTCACTTCCCAAATCTAAATAAGAAAGTAACAAAACGATTCACAATTCATTAAGAATAATCCTCATAGATTGATTCAGATCACAGACAGCGATATTTCTTCCAATAGATTAGCAATTACAGAAACAGAAAATACTTGAAAAAGAAAAAATAAGTTTCTCAATAAAATTAAAATAATTAGTCATTCAACAACATAAAGGAGAAAGTATATGAAATCATTTAATTTCAAATACGCGTATAGTCTAGTAATTATATTAGGCTTATTTGTTTCAGCATGTAATACTGAAACAACAGAACCAGTTTCAATCAATAAGATCGAATATCAACCAACTCAAAAAGAAAGTGCTGAACAATCTGATCTTATGCTTGAAGAAACTATGGGTATTGTTTCTGAAATGATTATGAAACAATCATTTATGCCTAGTTCTTTAGCTAAGTCTAATGATAGTGAAGATTACTATTATTTTGATGGAATGCATATTTGGAGAGGTGATATTGCTAGACCAGCTTTTGGTTATGAAGATGCTTATGAAGCTGAATATTTAGCAAAATTAGGTTTTCTTGATGCTAGTGGTAATGATCAATTTTGGCCTGCTGGTGCTGACAAAATGATGGGTTCACTTAAAGCTCATAGTGCATTCGGTTTTGTTGAAGGTTTACCTTATGGTGATGAAGTTTGGTATGATTTCCAAGGTATGGTTACTCCTACTACTGCTTTTCCATCTATTGTTAATATTCAAGGTGATTATGAAAGACGTTGGGCTGGTGTTTATAATGGTGAAGATACTGAATTACATTATATGATTAGACTGCAAGCTCTTGGATTAAAATACTACTATAGATTCGCTGATAATGATTTTTGGTTAGACGGAACTATTAATGTTCAAGTTGGAATGTACAATACTGTTATTAGATTTAATAACTCTAGAAATGCTTACATTAAAGTTTACAAAGATGGTGTTATGGTGCAAACTTATATGAAAGAACTTCCTAATTTCTATGAAATCTATAACATACCTGGACTTAATAATGCTGTTAATGTTGACTTTGGCGAATTCTTTAGCTTCCCTACACCAATTGATATGCCTTTATAAATTATAAATATTAGTTAGTTAAATCAAAGGTTGTCTCTTTAATTAGAGGCAACCTTTTTTGTTTGGGGTAATCTTTATTACAATAAAGTTCCAGTTCACTTCACTTCCCAAATCTAAATAAGAAAGTAACAAAACGATTCACAATTCATTAAGAATAATCCTCATAGATTGATTCAGATCACAGACAGCGATATTT
>Ga0209633_10002793_pt1 | contig 16575 bp, 15 predicted proteins | sample Cruoilmetagenom1_FD_187290 | JGI IMG/M metagenome (GOLD analysis project Ga0209633, IMG submission 187290) | Oil polluted marine microbial communities from Coal Oil Point, Santa Barbara, California, USA - Sample 1 (SPAdes) (version 2) | ecosystem: Environmental > Aquatic > Marine > Oil seeps ... | reverse complement strand
GGACGTCCCTCTTCAGTGCGGCACGGAAATCACTCTCGATACCGGTGCGGCGCACCACCTGACAAGAGTATTGCGCTGCCATATCAATGATCGGATCGAACTCTTCAATGGCGACGGTTACTCTTACACCGCAAACATTCAGGAGATCTCAAAACGGCACACAATCGTCAGAACTACTGCCCGATCGACCCTTGAAGCCAAGCCGACACTTAATATCCATCTTGGCCTGCCGCTGTCAAAAGGACAGCGCATGGACTTTGCCATGCAAAAAGCGGTGGAGCTGGGAGTCTCCGCCATCACTCCGCTGACGACAAAACATACAGCCGTTAAACTTCCAGAGAAACGTCTTCAACAGAAACAGCAGCACTGGCAACAGGTGATCATCTCCGCCTGTGAACAGAGTATCCGCTGCCGTCTGCCGCTGCTGCATCCCCTCTCCACGCTCGATGCGTGGTCGCAACATAAGATCAGTTACGGCATTGTTCTTGATCCGCAGTCTGACAACAACCTTGCATCCCTCCCTGCACCTGCAGAAGAGACAACCCTTCATCTTGTTTGTGGACCAGAGGGAGGCTTGAGTGAGAGTGAAATCAAGCGACTGAGACAGCATCATTTTATCCCGGTGCGACTGGGTCAACGGATATTACGCACCGAGACTGCCACTATAGTTGCCGTGAGTATGTCGCAGATGCTATGGGGTGACATGAAGTGAGACTCGAAACCAATTGAGCCAGTGGTGTGATCGTGAGGATTCCACCAGCGGTCTACGGCCACGATGTCCTGGCACTTATCTGCTAATGACTACTGCATACTCAGTGGGTCATTAACTGCACTCTTTCAGGCAGCCGGTCCAGGCTCATTGACTGACTGAATGACGGATCATGCTCCACTGCGGACAGTCGAATCTCGGCTGTGAAAGAACCAAGTTGACCACATCTTGGCGAAGTTCATACTTTTGGCTAATAGCGCATGGCTGCAATATCGGTAAGACTTACACTTGTGGCAAGCCGATGATAATTTTAAGATCAGTTGACCCTACAAGCGGCTTTCCGCTACGTCGCCGGCATGCCGGATTCGTTCAACAAGTGGATAAGATTGTTTCTCATATGATCTATCCTTATCAGATAGAATACGTATGTATTGACAATTCTCAATTACATGGTCTATATTGTAATTATGTGAAGTATATGTAAGATGCCGTTATTTCAGCATCTTCTGGACGGAAGCAACTCATTAATTTGATCTGTAGGATACTGTTTCTTATCGATTCTTGCCTTCACAGGAATGACGGGCTATAGAGTTTTCGAGAGGTTCCTGCATTTAATTCCAGCAATAAAGTCGGAAACAGGCATGACGCTTCAACGTAGTATTGCCAAACAGGAGCTCGCCAGGGTAATGAGCAAATCTGGCATCGACGATATAGCCCAATCCCAGCATATACCTATCCCGTGCAATCTGAGTAGATACGTGGACTAATCACAAAAATACATGAGAATAAGAAATGAATAGATATCTAGTCACTGTCGCATTTTTCTGCTTTTTATCCACCGTTACATCTGCTGTAATTGCTGATTCAGGAATAAATTCAGATGAGCTGGCTTCTTCAAAACAATCTGGTGCCACCAGTGACATGGACGCTGAATATGCGAAACTGATGCGTATCATAGAGAAGAAAAGGGCGCCAGTACAATCAATTGATGGCGCTCTAGATATCGCAGGTCGTCCAGGCATGGGACCAAAAAGTAGTAATGTGATACTGGTCGAGTTTGGAGATTTTCAATGCCCCTATTGCAGGCGCCATCTTTTGGGAGCAGCCCAGCAGATTTATAAAAAAATGGTAGTGACCAATCAATTGCGCTATGTGTTTCTGGATTTCCCCATGGGAGAAAAACATCCCTTGGCTGCAAAAGCCGCGGTTGCTGCCCGTTGTGCGGAAGAGCAAGGAAAGTACTGGGAGATGCGCAATACTTTATACAATAATCAGAAAGCGCTTCACGAACTCTTTCTGGCGGAGCATGCGAAGAGAGCCGGACTGGACGAGGTGGTTTTCAGTAAGTGCCTAAATTCAGGGCGATACGATGCTGCAATCCAGCAGGACCAGATAGTTGGTAGAAGTCTTGGCATCAAAGGAACACCGACTTTTTTTCTTGGTATCAATAATGGCGATGAAATCCGGCTGGTCCGTAAGATACAGGGTTCCAGACCTTATGAGGTTTTCGAGAGGGAAATCTATAGAGTCCTTGAGATCGCAAAAAAACATCATGAAATACCTGGCCAGATAAGCCATTCTGACTTGTAGACCATGATAAAGAGTATTTTACAAAAAGAGGAAAAGATCAATTCTATTTTCATGCAAACAGGGGGAGGATATAGCTTAATACAATAAACTTTGAATGAGTTTTATATATGTAATAAAGAAAAGAATTTATGTCACATTTCACGTGGCATTGTATATATAGCCGAAATAGGTAAATGGAGAATATAATGAAAAAAACATACATTGTTCTTTCAATGATAGCGTGTGGTTTTATGACTGCACCGGTTTTAGCGGAAGGTTCAAAAAGCGGGGATGAGCTGTTTAAATACCATGGTTGCGTCAATTGTCATGGGGAGAATGCCAGCAACCCGGTTAGTAAGGTCGTTCCGAAATTAGCTGGTAAACCCGCCGATGAGTTGTTTTCCAAAGCTAAGAAAATTCTTAGTGGTGAAGGTGAAAGCGAGGAATCGGGAATTATGCATGCGGCATTTTACTCACCATCATCCTGTGATATGCCTCCATCAGATGCGGAACTCAAAGTTATTACTGCATGGGTATCCAGCCTTTAAACCTAAAGGGTTGAAGATAATGTCTTGAAGAATAACCCGGCCGTCACTAGCCGGGTTATTTTTATTCTAAATAAAAGCTAGAATTAACTCCCGCTGGCATAAAAATGACTTAATGACTTCAAATCTTCGTCATTTAACGTCTCTAACTGTTCCTTCATCTTGTCTGGCTGAGGCATGACTTCCTTCTCGGTGGAATAGTCGAGCATTTGCAGATAGAGATAGTCGACAACCTGTCCGGAAATCCTTGGGACTTCATGATCCTGGAATCTGCCATTCTCCGAGTGACATTCCTCGCAAAATTCATCATGGATTTTTTTCCCCTTACGCACTTTTATACTATCTAATTTAGCCTGGGTATTACCCCATTCGAGTGCAGAGAAGTATTTTGATATTTTCCGCAAGTCTGAGACTTTATAACCCAGCGCAATGCGGTCCATGATGGTGGCCGCACGCTCTCCCTTTTTGAAGTTCAACATCGTCCTCATGAAGTACCTGGGTTCTAGTCCGGCGATGGAGGGGATGCTTTGCCCTACACTGACACCATTCGAACCGTGACAGGCATTACAGCTTAGGCTGAGCATTTCTGCATCAGTGACGGCATTACTGACATGCGGCAATATCAGAAAGAGTGTGAGGCCAAGACAATTCAATGTTTTTATCATTATCATAATTCCTCCAAACATACATGATTTATTGAGTATTCAAGTAGTGTTTTTTCAATGATATTCGCAACTCCTCTATTTCGGCATATTCCCCTACATATTCCGGTCTTAAGCTAAACAATATGCCGTTATCTCCTTGATATGGCATAGTATGAAGGTTGCCACCGAAAAAAATGTCTTCAGGAATCTCCTTGAACGCACGACAATCTCTGCTAGATTCAGTTTGATCTTGATTATTGTTGTAGTGCGCACAAAGAATGCAATTAGGTGGCAAAAGACACATAACAATTTCTCCTTTCACTCATCAGAAATCTTACATGTGGGTTTCTGATGATAGCCCAATATTGAGAATTGTCAATTATGGGGGCAAGCAGTGGACTTGCCTGTCTTTGGATAACTTAATAGATGCTGGGAACTGGGAAGGACTGTACATTCCCTGTAGGAGATAGCTAGACAGTGGAGCTTCATAATATTGACCACATTGCCGGGTTGATTCAGATAACTTTGAATGACCACTGGAGTACGGCCCGTCACTCAGCCAATGAACTGGACGAACTACTTGGAAAGGTGCTGTGAATGACCGCAATGAGTACAGGCTGTGTGAAAACGGAAAAATGCCCGTCTGTAAGCGTCTATTAGCCTCGCGAAAATCCAGTTGAGGCAGTGGCTTTATCTATAGAGCCTTGCGTGAGAGCCTTGCGTGCCTCAAGCTCAGTAGAGCACTGATTAGCACCATGTTTGAAGCCGACTTCTGCTGTCACTTTGCTCTCACGTTTTCACACAGCCTGAGTACTCAGCAGCCGGTCGCGATAGCCCTTCATTCAGCGATTCTTCACATAGGTCGACTGGCTCTTCATGCTCCATTCCGGACGGTCGCTTCTATCAGAAAAATGACCGCAACCGGCTGCGGTTTCAACCTGTCGATGCATCATCTACTCTCTTACAACAGGATCCGTCGACTTTCGTCCGACGAAAAGAGATCAAAACTACTTTCGGCTGTTACCGCGTTTGTGGGTATTGTTTTTCCGGGATCGTCATAACGTTAGTCATTCATGCAACTGACCAGGCATTCAAGAAGATGCACGAATCGAGCGAGATCTCATATCGGGTTGAAGGACTACCCAGTCGATTACTCCCGCTGCAAACCAGGGAGGCGTCAAAAGGCTTTCAAAATGCAACTTTCCGATTCTGCCGATCCTCTTGTGATAGCAACATACGCAACACCACAAAGGCTCCTGCAGCCGCTGCCAGGTGCTTCAGCGTGTGGCCACTGATTGTGTGGCCAAAGAGTTTAAAGATTTCGCTGTCGTAATACTCCATGGCTTTCGACAGTGCATACCATGCGATGACCCAGCCGAGATAACGACCGGCGGTATAGCGGGATACAGGAAACAGCCACAGCACGAACGGCAGCAGCATAATCGGATAGAACTGTACGAAAGCATAAAATCTGAGATCACCCTGACCCTGTGATTCGGTCACTTGCCAGTAGACCAGGCTCAACATCCCCAGCGCCACCAGCAACGCCAGCAACCAGCTATTGCCTGCCCTGTGATGGACGCGATCGGCTATGACGGCCGAACAGAATGCCATGAAAGCGATCGACATGGGCAGGCGGTCCCAGAAGAGCCGCTCACTGGATGGAGCCAGATGATAATAGGCGGAGCCGGCACTCACCATGGCGACGCCTGCAAAGAAGACGAGATAGGGCCAGGCGTCCGGGCGCTGGAGAAATATGCTGCGGCGCCTGACTCCTGCAACCAAAAAAATCCCGATGACCCCGACGACAGCAAAGCCTGCATTCGATGCCACATCATTGAAATTCGCGATGCCGAACAACGAACGTACGTCTGCGAACAGATGGTAGGCTGGATCCTGTGGAATCGGATCAATGAAGAACAGTCCCAGCAGGCCTGCGACTAGCAAGCCGATTAAAATCGCAACACGCTGTCTGTATGTCATATCATTCTCTCCCGTTTTCAGCCACTCCAGACGGAATACGCTTCAATTTCCAGATAATAACCCGGATGGTTTTCCAGCATCCTCGATCCATTTGATGACACGGGTTTCAAGATAGGCGTAGAAGGGGTTGTAGCGCATGCGCAGCAGCCAGCTTTCGGGGATTTTTAGCAAACCCCGCTCGCCCTTGAAAGCCATATCCCCGAGAAACAGAAGTTCTTCATCCGCCGGTGGATACTGGCCGTATAATGGATCATCGGGCGGGAAAGCCAGGGCGACATGGGAGAGGGAAACCACGCCGCGTGGCCAGGCAAGACCCAACTTCTCGATCCCGGATTTCTCGAGAGAAAAGGCTTCCTTGCGGCGTGCCACGACGCTGGCGCTTTGCGGGTTTTCATTAGTAACGAAGGTGACGGCGAACGGCAGACGGCTGTTCTCCATCAGGCGTTTTGTCAGCGGACCGGGATCAGAGATCAGCAGGGTCGACTTGATGGCTGCCCGGCGGTTGATATCAAACAGCACCAGTTCATTGCGACCACCCAGGTGCTTCAGCAGGTTGTCGACCACCGCATCAGTGGTCACCGTCGCATCAATCGTGGACTTGAGCACCAGAACCGGCGGCAGTTTGTCGGCAGCAGCCTTGTCCCGGGACAGAGCCTGCATGCGCTGGTCAACACTGCGCGTGACCTGATGGACCTGGGCGCCCGCATTGGTCGCAAAGGAGTTGTACTTGTAGGGGTCGAATTCATCCATGACGGAGAGATAGGCCAATCCCCCCAGCCCGGGCAGTACCGCCAGGGCATTCTTGAATCCGGCCAGAGCACCCGTCGGGTGGACCCTGATGGCCGGTGAGATCAACACCAGGCTCGCAGGCATCGACGCCCTGCCCCCTTCTATGGCGTTGAGTGTGAAATCCAGGGCCAGCGGCGCACCGGTAGAGTAACCAATCATGTGTATGGGCTTCGAACCCAATTTTGACTCGAGGTGTTCCATCCCCAATCTGACGGCAGCCGCCATCTCCTGCCAGGTCACTCGCTTGAGACCTGACGGTGCTGTGCCGTGACCCGGCAGGCGCAGGCCGACGACCTGGTAGCCACGTTGATGAAGCGTCTTTCCCAGCGCCCGCAGGCTGTAAGGTGAATCCGACATGCCGTGCAGCAGCAGTACGCCGCCTACAGGCGCTTCCGCATGGAGTTCAAAGCTGCGGTTCCAGTTAGGGTGGACACGTCCCGGGTTTGCCGAGCTGGCGGAACTGTAGCGCTCCAGTGCATGCGCAGGGCCTGTGGCAGTGCTGGCGTAGATTTTCTCGTCCAGTTCACGAAACAGCCTCTCTTCCAGCGCCAGGTAGTCGGTGAAGGTTTTGACCTCTCTACCCACCATATCCATGGTCAACTCTTCATCGAGCACCTTCGTGTGCCAGGGTTTGAGGGGTGAGTTGCTGTCACACCCCTGTACTGAAAACAGGGTCACTGCAAGTAGAATGTGTATTGTGCCGGGGCGCAGCAGACAGAAAAACAGGCTGGTTGCACGTCTCATCTGTTGATCAGTGCCCCCGCGTCAGAACATAGTAGCGAGACTTGTTCGGTGTCTGCAAAAAATAGAGTTCACGACTCTGCGGCAAATCGGTATCAGTGAGGCGCAGGAACAAGTCGTCGAAAAATTCCGGTGTCTCCAGGCTGAAATTGTGGAAGTTGCGCGTGCGGTTCACCGGCGTCACGTCAATCAGTGTTAGCTGCTCATCGCCCGGCTCCAGCAACGCGGCCAGGCTTGCAGTCTGTTTCACCTGTCCCGGGTTTTCAGGGTCCAGAGTGCTCTCACCCAGGCGCAACCCGCGGTTAATGACACGGCTGACCAGCAGGGCCCGGTCGTTGGATGAGACGTATACAGTGACATTCTTCGCCAGCGCCTTGATCTCCTGTTTGAACTGATCGTTGAATTCCTGATGATCCACATCGGGAGCAGTGAGCACCACGTTTTCGATTTCTGTCTGCAAGTCGGAAAAGTCAGCATCCCGGTTCAGCAGGCTAAAGGCATCGACAACCACCTGGCCGCCCATGCTGTTTGCCAACAGCCACAGGCGCTCCGGCTGTACATCCTCGATGATCATCTCCAGTGTCGCGGCAAGTTCCGCGCCCGATTCAGCCGCGACCTGCCGCGCACGCCGGTAGCCTCGCAGCGATGATCCCTGGTCGCCCGGCCAGTCGAACACCACGACCGGTGTATTGATGTCCAGAACATGGGAGAGAAAAGCAGTTTTGCGCAGCGCAGAAGGGAAGCGTTCCCGGAAGCCATGCACAATGAGGAGCAGTGATCGGCGCGGCGATGCTTCCACCTGTTGACGAAGTCCGGCGACGAACTTCTCTTTTTCCAGCGCCTCGATATTCTTCAGGCGTATCTCTTCGTTGAGGAACCAGTCGCTCGGATTGAGCAGCAATCCCAGACCAAGGGAAGCCTGGATCTCCGTGTCGAAAGTGCCGAACTTCAGGGAAGTCTCGCGCCCGGATCCAAAACGCTCTTCAAGCGGCCCCTCTGCTGCATCGCTGTCGCGATTGCTGACATAGAAAAACCGGAAGACGCCCTGCTCCTCCAGTTGCGCCACCGTCATGCGTCGGAAGGCGAACTGTTCTGCATGCTCCAGCAGTGTGCGCGTTCCGACGAAATAGGCGTACAGGGAGGCCCCGGTAATGGCCAGGGCAGCTGCACCGAGCACCCACAGCAGAGGGCGTTTGAAGAGACTCATATTTGTATCAGTTTCTTCTGCGAACCAGGATCGCCCTGGCTTCCACGGTTCTGGTGTTGCGTGGAACAGGTATGTAACGGCCGTTACGATAAACTTGAACCGTTTGTGATGGCTGGGCACCGCGGTAGTTGATCAGAAGTCCGTTGGCGCCCATCTCTGCCGCCTGGCGGCTGAGTTCCTGGATAAAGTAATTCTGTTTCTCCTGCGCCGTCATTTTTGACCTGCTGGTAGCCGTAACCGTGCCCTTGTCGACAAAGTCTCCGGGGGTATGCGTATAAAACCTGACCTCTTCTGGCCGAATGACCTCTTCCTCGGTGACCTGCCGAGTCTCACACCCAGCGAGTAGAATAAGCAGCAGGGATAACGAGAGCATGGCATTGAGCTTGATTTTCATTGTGTGCATCTTGAGCTGAAGTGCGTTGATCGGAGGGGGGTTCAGTAGCTATGTTTTCCTGCTACTTCGCCTAAACGCATAGACTATCATAAATATACGCAGGCCAAAGCATTTCAGGAGAAGAATTCACACGGATATGCTTACTGAAAACATAGAACTTGCTATATACTTTTTATACCTTGAATATTTCTTTCTATACCCCTGTGGAGGCTACGATTATGAAAGCATTTCATACATTGAGATTCTTATTGACGTTCTTCACAGCCCTTGCCTTACAATCGGCATTATGGGCTGCAGGCGGAGCGGCGGGCGAGAAGCCGCCGTACGCGACTTCCGTCGATAAACACTTTCACCCCAAGGGCAAACCGCCTTCGGAACATACGCTGGCCTTGATCAAGGCCGCCCGTGAATCGATGCCGTTCGACGACACGCGTGACTTCGATGAGGCGCGCAAGGGCTTTATCGCGCCGCTGAACTCCAAGATTATCAAAGCCGATGCCGGGCATGTCGCCTGGGATGTTGAACGTTATAACTTCCTGGCCGAAGATCGCGAGTTCGATTCGATTCACCCGTCCACCAAGCGCCAGGGTGCGCTGAACCAGATCACCGGATTGTACAAGGTGACCGACGGCATCTACCAGGTCCGCGGCCTGGATCTCGCGAATCTCACTTTCATCCGCGGCAAGAAAGGCTGGATCGTGTTTGATCCGGTAACTTCGCTTGAACCGGCACGCGCCGGTCTCGAACTGATTAACCAGGAGATCGAAGATCTGCCCGTCACCGCGGTTATTTACTCGCACTCCCACGGCGATCACTTCGGCGGTGTTCGCGGTGTCGTGGATCCGGAGCGCTATGCCGCCGGCAAGGTGGAAATCATCGCGCCAAGGGATTTCATGGAACATGCAGTTTCGGAGAATGTGTATGCGGGTACCGCGATGAACCGCCGCCTGTTCTACCAGTACGGGGTGCTGCTGCCAGCCAGCCCGTTTGGCCATGCCGGCCAGGGCCTGATGCAAAATGTTTCCGCCGGCAACTTTGGCCTGCTGCAGCCGACCCTTGTCGTTGACGACGGAATCAAGGAAATCGAGGTCGATGGTATCAAGATGATCTTCCAGAACACGCCGGGTACCGAGGCGCCGTCCGAGATGAACACTTACATCCCGGAAATGAAGGCGTTGTGGATGGCTGAGAATGTATCCAACGTCATTCACAATATCTACACGCTGCGCGGCGCCCAGGTTCGCAATGCGCTGGCCTGGTCGAAGTACATTGCCCGTGCCATGTTCCTTTTCGGGGATAAAGCCGAGGTGATGTTTGCCTCGCACAGCTGGCCGCGCTGGGGCCGGGAGCGGATCAAGGAAGTTCTTTCGGGCCAACGGGACGCCTATGCTCACCTGAACAATCAGGTGCTGCACTATGCCAACCAGGGTGTGACGATCAACCAGATTCACAACGTGTATCGCGTGCCGAAGTCGCTTGAAAATGCCTGGTATGCAAGGGGATATCACGGTTCGCCGCAGCACAACAGCCGGGGCGTTATCCAGCGTTTTCTCGGCTTCTGGGATGCGAACCCAACGACGTTGATACCCCTGAGTCCGGAAGATTCCGCACCACTTTACGTGGAGATGATGGGGGGCGCCGAGCCTATCATGAGCAAGGGACGCGAGCTGGCTAAGCAGGGCAAATACCGGCATGCCCAGGAAATTCTCGACAAGCTGGTCTGGGCACAACCCGACAACCAGGAAGCCAAGGACCTGCTTGCCGACGTCTGGGAGCAGATCGGCTACCAGCAGGAAAATCCGGGGCTTCGGAACAGTTTTCTGGCTGGCGCATTCGAATTGCGCTCCGGAATATCACAGGGGGCTTCACCGGATTCCGGCGGTCCCGACATGATCAGCGCCATGTCGACGGAACTGTTTCTCGACTTCGTCGGCATTCGCATGGACAGCAAGAAGGCCGAGACGCTTGGTGAGTACAAGATCAACCTGCTTACACCGGACAACGGAGAGAAGTTCGCGATTAATTTGTCGAATGCGACTCTCACCAATGTCGAAGGTTTTATTCACGATGCCCCGGACCTGTCCATTACGATCAACCGCTCGGATCTCGAACAAATCATGATGGGCAAAAAGAGCTTCGCGGCATCGATCGAAGACGGCACGGCCAAGGCCGAAGGTAACGCTGATATCCTGGCCCAGATCGCCGGAACATTGACGACTTTCGAGATCGGATTCGAGATACTGCCGGGTACAGCCGCTTCCCCGGCAGAGGTTAAACTGAATCCTTACGCGGTTTCCGAGGACGCTGTGTTCATGAGCGGAGAGTAAGCTGATATCTGCGTGTAAAAATAGTTGTGGGGACTGCAACTTGCTGTCCCCACTCTTTCTGAAACGCGGGTCTGGCATAATTTTCAATGGCTTGGGCGGTGGAGTACTGACCTAATCCATACTTCGTGTGAAGCGCTACCAAAGTTTACCGTTGTCATACAGTGGTGATTCTCCACTGTCCGCAAAGAGTACGTTCCTGCCTGTCGAGCTACCCTGAAAACCACCCAGAATGTTGATTCAGTGATTGGCTCTTGTTGCCAGCTGAAATGATTGGTTGGGTGCTTTTACTGGATATCTGATTTTTCAATCTGTTTCAAAAGAGCAGCGATGTTAAATCCGAGCTTGAAGCATAAAATAGATTCCATGTACAGGCTCGCAGGTTTGTACTCAAGGCCATCAACATGGCGTATACAACGCTGAAGATGGTCTATGAGGAGTTTGATCAGTTAGAAGGCCAGATATTACTCCAAAAGCACCATGCGAAGCTGCTTGATATCCTCAGGCGTCAGCCCTAGCCCCTCGCGCACATAAGCATCAACCGAGCCATATTCCTTGATTATTTCATTATAGCTGGCATCGATATAATCGCCCTGCAGGATGTAGAATGCTTCGATATTTGCGTGATTGGCTTTACGGTCTGTCACATCAGGGTTTTGGCTGGCGAGATCATCAAGCTGGGAAATCCGCTTTTTGTTTTCTGCGGCCCGATAATCGTTAGAGAGCAGGTAATTATCGCGGATGGTGTCCCACGGCACGCCGAGAATAGAAAGCAAGATAGCTGTGGCTGTTCCTGTGCGATGAACGCCGTGAGAACAGTGGTAGGTCAAAGGCTCACCATTGGCCGTTATGACTTCTTGCAAGAATTTTGCGTAAGGCTCCTTGCCTTCATTGACCAAAATACGGTGGACGTCCGGATTGATGCTCACAGGGATTGTTGAGAAATCACCATCTTTGCGGGCAGCGATCAGGTCATCGACAATCTCTCCCGCCACTTCACCCGCGATGGGGAGATGAACTTCTTTGGTGCCCTCAGGAACACGGTCACGGCCACGGAAATCGATTTCGGATTGCTCAAGGAAATTGACAACAGTTTTTACACCCAACTCATCAAGTTTTTTGACATCTTCATCGGTAAGGCGTGGGAACTCGCCGGAACGGTAGATAAGACCGGATTTAACGGTACGACCATCTTTGGTTTTGTAACCGCCTATGTCTCTGAAATTAGGCGCCCCCTCAAGCACACTTTTGGTATCAGCGGCCTGAGTGGATAAGCTCAACCCGAAGATCAGGGCAAAGCTGCCGAGCATTGTTGCCATTTTTTTCATTTTTTTCATTTTTTCAGCTCCTTTTTTTATGGGTTTATCACTTCACCAGGATACGCACAAACCATCCATGGTAAATATTTTGAAATACAAAATTAAATATTTCAATCATGTATATTCTCCTCAATTATTTTGTTCTTCCACCTGACTGCCAACTTCTAAGATCACCTGCGGCAATGGAACGTAGCGGAATTACCGCCAGGTGGGCCACCTTGTTATGAGTAGTCGTTTTTGAAAGACCGTAATTACCAAACATACTCCAACGATTTGTGTGGCTCATCCGGTAGTGAGATTTTTATATTATCATTCGACTTAACCTTCCCTCCAAATAAAACAATCCCCATTACGCCAACTTTACGAACAGTTTTTCCATGCTCATCTTTGCTCACAACTGTATTCAGCAGACCTTTTTGAAAATCATCAATTTGATGACATGGGTTTCGTAGTGCGGTTAGCTCTACGACAGCACTTTCACCAATGTGCAATTTGCTACCTACCGGCAAATTTAGAAGGTCTATTCCCTCGGTTGTGATATTTTCACCCAACTGACCTGGTCCAACAGAAAAGCCTTCTTCACTTAACTCGCTAAAAAGTTCAGCTTGTATCAAATGAACTTGACGAATATTTGGTCTGGATGAGTCTTTTTTTACTAAAAATAGATGTTGAACCGTTTTTCCCGCATGGGCATCTCCTTCAACTCCTATACCCTTACTAAGGTTAATATATTCTTGGTTCTCCTTACTAAAAGCATGTTCTTTACTACTGCTAACAGCAATAACTTTTGATTCCATAGTTTAAATATCAATTAAGATTTATTCATAACGTCGCAAATCAGCCGCCCCAAAAAGTGCCGGTGAGCGGAGCGAAACGGCGCTTTTTGGGGCGGCTGCATTTGCCTTGTTATGTATTTTTCATTTTAAACATTTTTGAATTATCGAAAACCACAATTTTGCAACTCTTACAATACCATGCCATATTCAGTGGTGGAGGAACACGAAAACTACGTGTGTTTTCTAACACTGAACCCACAGTAGAAAATGCTCCTGGTTTTTTCGTATATTTAGGTACCCAGGTGATGCCTCTTCCAGCAAAGGAAAAGCCTGTTTCCATTATTTTGTCACAATTAACACATCTAAACTCTTTCCAGTTTAGAGATGTTTCATCCACTGTTAGCACGATATTTTTTCTTTCATACTTTCTTAGGAAATATAGTAATACTATCAGCATTACAGCTAATACGGACATTCCAATAATTATGAAAACGGGATCATTCATTTTCTATTTTATGTATAACGCCTTCGCTCGGATGCAGCTTTTAGTTGTGTAATTGATTCAACATCAAGCACTTCAATTTGATAAATGAGTAAAGCATTTGGTGGAATCACATCCTTTACTCCTTTATCCCAGTAACCTAAATTAGGGCTAATTTGTACTTTTCTCATTCCATTGTTCTTCATACCTTTAATTGCATACTCAATACCTGGTATTAAATTACGTGATCCCAATGTAATGGTATTCACATAGTCTTTTTGAATTTGATCACCCTTATTAAGCCAACCATTTAATTTGACTTTAACAACATCTCCTTTCTTTATCTCTGCACCGATTCCTTCGATTTCTTCTAGAATTCTAACCCCTGTAACTTGCTTCATCTTTTTTTCACTTAACAGTTTATTCTACAGTTTCTCCGTGAACTGAGATAGACAGTTCTGCAAAGTTTTGTAGTTGAGCACCATTGGAAAGCCGTAGATATTGGCTTCCTTGGCAATTTGTTGTGCTTCTTGCCCGCTAAGGGTTACTTCCTGTTATTTTACAGCGGTGCCATTGTCCTGACTCTTCTCACAACCAGAAAATAACAATACGGCAAGCAGGACTACGGGTAAATGTGAAAATTTTAGCGTGTTCATTACATGCATCCTTTCTCAAAACTTTTAAAATGGAATGATGTAGTTAAGCCATGCATCCGTCCAGATCATCACACGTTTGATGATCTGGGCGGCCTCCATCTTATCGCTATAAATTGTGGCCGTTCCGACGGCACCCGCTGTCAGGCGATCCGCAACCTCCCGAGCAGGTAACCCGCGTTGCGCGGGCCACCTGTGTGCTGAAATACCGGTTAGATCGTGTTGTCCGGATTAATCGGTCAAAGTGACCGTTACCTTGTCTAATGCCCCTTTGAATGGGGACGGGCCAGTGTAGAGTTTCGACACCTGTGTGCCCGTATCACGACCCACATCGAAGGTTTCGGCAATGGAGTAAGCACTGGTGTGCATCTTAGGCAGATCTACTTCATCCACCTTCTTTCCATTGACATAGAGCTCGCCCTTACCCGCCCACGGCCCTGTCAGGATGAAGTTGAATTTCAACTCGGTCATGCCTTTGGGCAGTGCCGGGGACTCCATCGTATAGAAGACACCATCCAGGTAGTTATAATCAAAAAAGAGCTTCCCGTCTTTGATGAACATAGCGAAACCGCCCGTCATGCCACCCACTGCCATGATGACACCTTCCTCATCACCCTTGAGTTCAATATTGGTGACGATGGTATGTGAGCGGTTTTTTGTTGGCACTGAGGCTTTTTCGCCAATGCGTTTCGCGCCCGGGTAGAAGTAAACGAACTCTTTCTGGTCACCGAACAAACGGTTTTCCATACTGGCGATACGTTTCATCATGTTATCGTAAAGAGGGTAAACGTTGTTTTTCCAAGCCTCTTCTTCGAATAGCTTCTGCAACTCGGCTAACTTCTCGGGATACTTCTCGGCCAGGTTGTTACTTTCAGAAAAGTCTTCCGCTACGTGGTATAGCTCCCACTCATCTTGATCAAATGGCAGTACAACATTTAACTCCCAGGGCATGCGCTTGGCGTGCAGCGTAACTGCCTTCCAGCCATCTTTCCAGATCCCCAGATTACCCATCATCTCGTAGTACTGATGCTCTTTTTTGGTTGATGCCTTGGCATCATCAAAGGCATAGCGCATTGATACGCCATCCATGGGCTGTTGCTTCACTCCATGATAGCTTTCAGGCATTTCTACGCCGGCCGCTTCGAGTATGGTCGGTGCGATATCAGTGACATGGTGATACTGATTACGAATTTCACCCTTGGCCTTGATACCTTTGGGCCAGTGAACTACCAGGGCATCGTGCTGACCGCCACGATGTTCACTTTGTTTAAAGTATTTGAATGGTGTATTACCTGCCATCGTCCAACCGGCATGGTAATGGGGGAAGGTATTTTCGCGGCCCCAGTCATCGTAATACCGCATATTGGCTTCGAATGGCGTTTGAAGACCATTGATTACATAGGTTTCATTGAAGGTGCCTGCCAGGCCACCTTCACCACTGGCGCCATTGTCAGAGGTGACGAAGATCAGCGTATTATCCAATTCGCCGATCCGTTCCAGCGTCTTGACCACCCGGCCAATCTGGTGATCCACGTACTCCATCTGGGCTGCAAAGGCCTCCATCTGCCGTGCATAGAGTTTTTTCTCATCGGCATTGAGGGAATCCCAGGCCGGAATCTGATCAATACGTTCGGTCAATTTCGTGCCTTTTGGAATAATGCCCAGCTTTTTCTGATTCTTGAAAATCATCTCGCGGGCCTTGTCCCAGCCCATGTCAAATTTTCCCCGGTATTTCTCTAGATAATCGTCGGGGGCATGGTGGGGAGCGTGCATGGAGCCGGACGCCCACAGCATCATAAAAGGTAAATCGTGTTTAATGGATTTGTGCCCGGTAATCCACTCTATGGCACGATCAGCCAGATCCTTGTCCAGGTGCTCAGTCTTGTGGTATGGCTCGGGTGTATGGTCGTTCCACATAACGGGAACAAACTGATGAACATCTGCAGCCATAAAGACATAGGAATGCTGAAAACCTTCGCCACTTGGCCAATGATCAAAAGGACCGAGCTGAGAGACCTCGTACACTGGGGTGTGATCCCATTTGCCGAGGGCGTAGTTCACGTAGCCTGCTTCCTGCAGATAGTTGGCTGCCGATTTGGCTGATTTTGGTATGACGGCGTTGTAGCCCGGGAAACCCATGGCCATAAGTGCGTGGCTGCCCAATCCAATCGCGTGCGGGTTACGTCCAGCCATCAGAGAGGCGCGAGTGGGTGAGCACAGGGCCGTGGTGTGGAAGTTGTTGAAACGCAGGCCATTATCGGCCAGTTTGTCGATGTTGGGGGTTGGGATGAGGCCACCGAAGCTGCCGACCTGACCAAAACCCACATCATCCAATAGAAAAATAATGACATTGGGCGCACCTTTTTTTGGCCGCACTTCCGGCGCCCACCACTCCTTGCTGTCTTCATAACTCTTCGCCATCTTGCCCTTGAATTCCGGAG
>Ga0209633_10002792_pt1 | contig 16576 bp, 17 predicted proteins | sample Cruoilmetagenom1_FD_187290 | JGI IMG/M metagenome (GOLD analysis project Ga0209633, IMG submission 187290) | Oil polluted marine microbial communities from Coal Oil Point, Santa Barbara, California, USA - Sample 1 (SPAdes) (version 2) | ecosystem: Environmental > Aquatic > Marine > Oil seeps ... | reverse complement strand
CCCGAGCCATGAGGCTTCGGCTCGACCCCGCTTCGCGCCTTGTGCTCGATGGTCGATTGCGAAGCCTCGGCGATTCAGCTGGCGGAGCCAACCCTGCGACCGCCGGGCCAAGCGTGGCGGTGACGGAATGGAACGCATGGCACACGGATGGGTCATGGCACCGAGCCTTGCACGTGACCGAATGGCCCCGAATCGATGTCGAGGCCACTTGGCTTTCCGATCTCATGCTCTACGCCGGGAGCGTGCGAACGATGGCTGTCATCCTCGAGCCGGTCGCCCGTTCGAAGAGCCAACGATCGATTGTGCGAGACGCTGCCAAGATCGAATCCGACGCCGCACACCGGGCCGAGAAGGGTTTCCGTGTAGGTGCCAAACACCGCCGAGCCAAACAGGCCGTTGAGGAACGAGAGGAGGAGTTGGTCGCGGGCTACGGCGAGTTCGTTTACGCCGGTCTGCTTTGCGTCACAGCGCCGACGCTGGCCGAACTCGACGACGCCACCGAGGAAGTCTCGCAAGTCGCAGCATCTCTCGGTGTCGAGGTTCGCCCGCTCCACGGCCGTCACGACATTGCGATGGTTGCCACGTTGCCAGTCGCTCGAGGCATTGTTCCGAAGGAGTGGGTGTGAGCTCGGCCCCTGATGACACGGCTCGCAAGCGGCTCGTTCGCCGACGACCAGGGCTCCGACTGCCCCGGCATCGAGCCACCAATGCCCACGTGTCGGCCCTATATCCCTTCCACTCAGGTACTGGGCTGGGTCCACGAGGTATCTACGTGGGTGAGGACGTCTCGGCCGGCGGGTCCGCCTGGTGCTACGACCCATTCCAGCTTTACACCGACGGCGTCATCACTTCGCCGAACATCCTTGTGCTCGGCATGGTCGGGTCCGGCAAGTCATCAGCCGTCAAGACACTGCTCTACCGCTCGATCGGGCTTCTCGGATCACCGGGAGGTCGACCCCGCTGGTGCGCAATTCTCGACCCCAAGGGTGAGTACGGCCCGCTGGCCGACGCCCTCGGACTCACCAGGGTGCGGCTCTCGCAGGGCGGAGCCACCCGGTTGAATCCCCTCGACGCTGGTCCGCACACTGCCGACAAGAATGACCTGCGCACGAGACGGACCCAGATGGTCGCCGCGCTTGCAGCCTCAGTTCTTCACCGCGAGCTTTCACCGCTCGAAGACGCAGCACTCGGGTGGGTGATGGAAACCATCTCAGCATCCGGGGACATCCAGCCGACGCTCGGCGATGTCGTAGATCTGCTGGTCACTCCGACGGCGGCAATGTGCGATCGGGCGCAGGCCGAGACATCGCGTGATCTTGCTCGGGACGTAGTGGATCTTCGCTATGGCATCGGGAAGCTCCTCGACGGCCAACTGCGAGGGATGTTCGACGGACCATCCAACGTGCATCTCGACTGGTCGGGCAGGGGAGTGGTCATCGATCTGTCGGCCGTTCATCAGGACACGGCGGCACTCACCGCGGTCATGATCGCGGCCACCGGCTGGCTCCAGTCGCTGCTCGCTGCACCCGAGTCGGCCGATGTGCCTCGGCGTGTCCAGGTTCTCGAGGAGATTTGGGCTTTGCTCGGAAGTGAACGGGTAGTGAAGTACTACCAGTCGTGCCAGAAGCTGGCCCGGTCATACGGCGTGGCCAACATCTCAGTCGCTCACCGGATCGCCGACCTGCGGGCGCAGTCCGATGACGGGACATCGGCGGCGAAGGTCTCGATGGGAATCCTCGCGGACACACAAACGCAGATCCTCTTCCGGCAGTCATCCGATCAGATCCCCGAAGCGACGCAAATGCTCGGACTCACGAGCCACGAAGCACAGATCCTCCCGAAGCTTGCTCGAGGCCGATCGCTCTGGAGAGTGGGCGATCACGTGGCGGTCGTCCAACACCGAATCGGTTCGGCGGAGTGGGCGATCTGCGACACAGACCAGAGGTTGAACCTGTGAATCCGACACTAGACCGACTGCCCTCGCGACCGCTGCGTAACTGGTTCCTCGCCTGGCACATCCATACCGGCGACCCAGCCGAGGTGATTGCGAAGGGATTCGACTTGGACGTGGAAGTCGTAGCCGACCTTCTCAGCGGCGACGTGCCATTGATGCTCGATGCGCTGGCCGCGGTCGATACGTGTCGCAGGATCAGGGTTGTGCCCGAGGCGCTCTGGCCTTCAACTCAGCCGGGCGTGATGGGCCCGGGCCGGGAGGTCGATGATCCTTGGTCGGATGTGCCGGCGCCAATGGTCGAAACGATCCGCCATCTGCGATAGGCGAAGGCTCAGCATCACCCAAAAGTTGAGCCTCGCCCTACAAATACACTCACGTCGTGCGAAAGAGGGGGAGAAGCTCATGAATCCGTTGAACGTCATCGGCGAGTTCGTCGGAATTTTCACGCACCCAATCATCTTCTGGGGATGGGTATTCACGTCGTTCGCCGTCGGATCAGTCTGGTGGGTGAGCCGTGGGTCTCTGACTTGGGCACAAATAGCGGTACTTCTGCTAGTGCTTGCAGTTATTGCGATCGGCATCGCTTTGCTGATCCTCTCGTCGGCACGCGCCGGCACGTTCACTTTGGCGTACCTCCTACTAGCGAGCGCCATCACGAGCCTTTCATGGTCCTACCACTTCTCAACCGTTACTACCGTCAACTCGTGGTGGTCAAGCGCCTTCCTGGAGGTGGGTGCTGCGATGCTGTTGGGTTCGGTTCTCGATCTAGCGCTCATCTTTGCCAGGTCCAACGATCGTCCGTCAGCGCACAATACGCCTATCAAGACTGTTCCCGAGTCCGACGGGTAGGCGTTGTCGCTGCCGGCCGGCCCTAGGCGGAAGGAATTCTGGTCACGACGGTCCATTGGTCGTCCCGACGGACGGGAAACCCGAGCGGATGCGCACCTGGTGACTCGAATCCGTCAACGAGCGCCCGGACCGCTTGCACAGGCAGACCCCGAAGCTGCTCGGACTAGACGATCGCCGAGGTCCACCTTGCGCCGTTCCACCATCGCATTACGGCGTGGCCGGTCGGATCCGGCGCCCATCCCGTCTGCAGACGCTCAACCTGCCGGAGCTTGACGCGTGGGGGCCGTCTCCTGCCGAGAGTCTGCTCTGGGTTGAAGCCGGCCCGGCGGAGCTGTTCGCGATAAACGCACACGATTGAGCGGGCGTGCCGATGCTCTTCGGCACCCCACTCGGCCTCGGGTAGTTGGGCGAGCCGCGACGTGGTCGCTGCGGAAGCCGTGTCCGTCACGCTTGATGGCACCGTCGCAGACCGATGCTAGGTGCTGAATGGCTTCGCACACGGTGGCGTGGCCAGGCCGATGGTGCGGTTCCTTCGCATGAGCATTTCCCTCCTGTCGGTGCCGTTGAGCCTCCCATGTAGGCGAGACAGGGCTACCGGGAGGTGGAATGGGAGGTGTTTCGGCCCGGAATCATGCGGATTCCGCGAATTGGAGGTGGATCGGGACGTGAACTGGGAGGTGGACGCGGAGGTGACTGTTCGAGCGTTCGTTCATGAACCAAACAGAACGAATTCTCGATGTCCTCGACCGTGAGTGGGTGCAGCTTTCGGGCGGCCCCTCGACTCGTCGCCATCTCCGAAGCTGGCAGGCACTAGAGCCCAATCTAAACGGCAGCCGAACGCTCTCCGAGCTGCGCGCTCGCATCGAGAATGATGATCTCGAGGCATCGTCCGAGATGGTCTGGGCACTCCTCAGCCTCGCCCCCGACGACGAGTTGGTCGGTCGATTCTTGTTGCAGATCATCGTGCCGGGTTTGGCCGGCGAAGCGAGCTGGTTGATGAGCTGGGCCCGCCGAGTCGATCCCTACCTGATCGGTAGCGGCGACGTGGATCAGATGCTCGTACTCGCTGCCATGGAAGCGATCCGCCATGCGCACGGCACTCGTCGATCCCATCCGATCTGCTCCATCCTGCGTCGAACTCACCGGCTACTCGGGCGGGAGACCCGTGCCATTGAGGTGTGGCAGTCCAAGACCGTGCTGGAGGATACCGAGCCCGCCTCGCCAACGGCCGACGATCCAACATTGCGACCCGGCAAGATGCTTCTCGACCTGCTCACCGAGGCAGCAGACGGCGGCCACGTTGCTCGTCGGGATGTTGACCTGATTTGGCTGATCGATGTCGAGGACTACACGAGCACCGAACTCGCGCCATCGATGGGCATCACTCCAAGGGCGGTGGCCCAGCGCCGTTGGCGAGCTGAGGGCCGCCTGTCCAAGATGGTCGAAGACGCAGCATGAGTCAGCGGCAGTCCTCAACTCCGATGGGTGGCGACGAGTTGCTGATCGCACTGGTCGTCGTCGTCGGAGTCTTGACCTTTGGTATCTGGTCGGGAGCCCAACTGGCCGTCCTGGTTTCGACTGGAGGGTGGATGTCTGCAGATATCGGTGAGGGGTTCTCGGCGCTGCTGGGACTGCCGGCAAACCTCGACGATCCGGCGTCGGCATGGCCAGCGCCGGTCGGGCTGCCGATCCCAGGTGCCGTGGTTTACTGGGCGGCGACGTTCAGCGTGTTGCTGCCGAGGTGATGTTGGTTGCCTGGGCATGGGTTCGGCTCAGCGCTCTTCGAGTCGGCACGCATCATCGGGAGCGGCTGGGAGTGGCTGTCGGAGCTCGTCTGGCCACGCGAACGGACATGCATGCGCTGTTCGTTCCCGGACCAATCCGTGGGAGGTTCATCTTTGGGCGCTTCAACGGTCAGCTGATCGCCACAGAACATCCCTCAGCAACTCGCCGGTCGCGACGCCAGCGGCGGCGGCAGAGGGGCCGGAGAAGCGCTGTGGCCGTGATCGGCCCGAGCCAGTCGGGCAAGACGGCCACGGTGGTAGCTGGGATTCTCGATTGGGAGGGGCTGGCGATTCTTTCGTCGGTCAAGAACGACCTCTTCGACGAGACCGTGGCCCGTCGACTCCAACTTGGCGAAGTGTTCGTCTTCGACCCGATGCGCACGATTCCCGAACTGCCGGACGGCGTGACCCGGATCGGATGGTCGCCACTGCATGCCGCGAGGACGGTGCCGGGGGCTATAGAGGTGTCGCTGGCGTTGCTCGACGCGGCGCCGACTGATGGTGTGACGAATGCGAACTATTGGTCAAGCAAGGGTCAGGCCTTGCTCTGGCCGATCCTGTTCGCTGCGGCTCATGACCCGCAGGCGACGATGGCGAACGTTGTGCGGTGGCTCGCATCCCAGGATGGCAACACCGACAGCAAGACCGAGCAGCCTGGAGCGGCGGCTCCTCGGCCAGACCAGTTCAGCGAGGTTCGAGGGATCTTGGGCCACGTTGGTCAGAGCACCAATCAGTCTGTTGCCATTCAGGCTCGACATGCGCTCGAGCAGTTCGATGGCTTCTTCCGACTCGACCAGAGGACCCGCAGCGACATCTACTCGACGTCACAGACGCTGGTGCAGCCGTGGGAAGACCCGAACATCTCCTACGCGTCGTCTCGGGCGGCAGGGCCAGTCGCCGACTTGTCGCTTGTCCTCCGTGGGCGAAACACGCTGTACGTATCGACGCCATTGAAGGACGCATCGCGCTACGCCGTTGTCTTCGGCGGATTGCTGGGCTCGTTGCTGCGCGACCAGGCGTACGACGTCGCGAACCGATACCGAAAGGCTCTGCCAGGCTTGCTGTGCGTAATCGACGAGGCTGGCAACACGCCGCTTCGCTGGCTCCCCGAGGTCGCCTCCACATGTTCGGGTATCGGAGTGCAGCTGGTCACGGCGTGGCAATCAAAAGCGCAGATCGATGCGACCTATCAGGCTCAGTCAGGCCCGATGTTGACAAATCACGCGACAAAGATCTTCTTCGCCGGGGCGTCCGACGTCGAGACGCTGCGGTACGTGACGTTCCTCAGTGGGGAGGAAGAGGTGCAGCAGCGATCGGTGAACGCTGACGCGCATATGGGCGGCTATCGGCGAGGCGTCGGTGATTCGACGATTCATCGTCCGTTGCTGCTGGCTGAGGTGCTTCGTCAAGCCGAGCCCGGAAACGCCATTCTGTTTCATCAGACTCTGCCGCCAGCGCACATCGAGGGCCGGTATGTCGGCAGCGACGAGCGATTGTCCGCGCTCTCCGCCGGTAGCGCCGAGCCCCCTCTGCAAGAACACGAAGACGAGGCGATGTTGAAAGCCCTGGCGTTCGACCCGACTCCGCCCCTTGAGATTCTCGAACATCTGGAAGCCGAGCGGGTCCGACTCGAACCGGTCACGGACCAGTCTTCGCCGGGTGACATGGGTGCGACCGTGGTTCCCCTCGGTGCCCATCGCCGTCGAGCCCGCATTGACCGGTGACCCGAGATCGTGTCCAGTCAGCGAGAGATCTGGAGCGGCCGATCGTGGCCACGGTGGATCAGCGCGCTGACTGAGGTCCAGCCTTCGGCCTGGGCCGGATTGGCGGGCTTGGTGCCGATGCTCGGCGCTTCGTCCAGCGGTCCGGCGCTGGGCTCGATTCCGAGGGTTGCGTGCCGGTATGTCTCGATTGCCTTGGCCGACTTGTCCCAGCGGTCGGTGTGGTTGGCTGGTCGGTCTCCGAGGGTGTCGGTGATGTAGGTAGCCGGAGACTCGATGGCGGAGTTGATCCGTGGAGTTAGGGCGGCGTCGATGTTCTGGATCTTGCGCTCGTATCTCGTCATCGCATGCTGTGATACCTCGGCGTCTCGGAGCCGAGCCTTCGCTGCGTCCACCTCGGCCCGCGCATGTGCTGCCACCCTTTGGTCGGCAGTATCCGGTTGGGGAGAGGTCGCGGTGGACGCTCGAGTAGCCGCAGAGTCGAAGCTCACCTGTGCTTTGTCGACATCGGAGCGAAGCATCCGAAGATGCGTGGAGGGGACATTGCGAGCGTCAGCGACGGCATGGGCTCGTCGTGTCGCAAGCTCGGTTGTCGGCATCTCGGTGAGGCTGGAGATCTGGGCGGCTCGAACCTTGTCGGCGACGTGTTCGTAGCGCCGCTGACTCTCAGTTCCGGGCGGTGATGGTGACGGGATGATCCAGCTCGTCTGTGAGTGTGCTCGGTAGATGGCGATGGCTTCGAGTCCTTGATCCCAGGTCGTAGCGAGTCCGCTATCGGATGGCCGCGGGCCTAGATGCTCGACCACAGCTGAGTCCGGAGCATTTCGGGCGGAGTGGGCGATTCGGGACTCGGCGATGCTCAGCGCATGCGTGGCAAGAGGGTCCGTTGAGGTCATGAGTTCCGGGAGAGGCCGGCTGGTGAGATCGAGAAGTTTGGCGATGTCGGGGTTAGCCACGCTGGCGAGCTCAGTTGGCCTCTGTTTGGAGAGTTGGTCGGTGAGCGCCTCGATCTCGGTCCGTGGGTCTTCGATGCGGGGGAGCCGTGGGTCGGTGTCGATGGTGTGTGGCTCGTTCCGAACGGTGTAGATCCGTGCGTCGTGGCTGCCTCGCGTGAGTCCGACGTAGACCGCTTCGGTGCTGGCGGTATCGGTGGCGACAATTCGTCCGGTTCGGTAAGTGTCGCCTTGGGCGGCGTGGGAGGTGACGGCATAGGCCGGGGTCAGGCCGCCGGTGATTCCGGGCCGGAGCTCGGCGGTGAGCCAGTCATGAGGGACGGTGATTGGGCCTCGGTGTTCGAAGTCGACGGTGACCGTTTCGGCTCCCGGTCCTCCGTCGATGCCGATGACTGTGCCGACGTTTCCATTGCGAACGTAGGCCTTCGGGTCATGAGAAGGATGCAGGGACCGGTTTGGTGCTCGAGCGATGACCTCATCTCCGGCGTGGAAGGTCTGTTCGCCGATTTTGGTGCCGGGCCCATCGAGCGTGCCGTCCGCTCTGAGCAGTGCCTGGGCTCGGTTGTTGAGCGCTCGTCGTTCTCGGTGGTGCTCGGCGATCATTCGTGATGTCGAGTCGGGGCTGGTCTTGCGGTCGACGTACCAGTCGGCGGTGAGCTGGTCGAGGAGTTCTCCGCTCGTCGATGCCGTCACGATTCGTTGGTTGGTTTCGAGCCGGCCGATGGCTTCGGCGATCCGTCCGGATCGGTAGTCGAGGTTGGCCATTCGGACATCTGTCATCTCTTCGGTGGATTGGCGCCGGTTCTGGTTGAGTTGGGGAGTGCGTTCGGCGTGCTGGGAGGCGAGGTGTTCCCACATGCCTCCAGCCTCGACCGCACCGTGCTGTGAAGGGTCGCCGATGGCCCGCATCGCTGCTCCCGCCTGAGTGACGTGGTGGACGAGTCGAGCGTGTTGTCGATTGCCGAGGGTGGAGGCTTCGTCTACCAATACAACGGTATTGTTCGTGAGCATTGGCCGGTCGCTGGTGTCGAGACGGGTGACGAGACCTGCGACGGTTCGTGAAGGCACGCCGGTGGATCGCTGGAGGACTTCGGCCGCCGTGCCGTTCACGGCAGCCCCGATGACTTCGAATCCTGTCGATTCCCATGCTCGGGCTGCGACTTCGAGCGCGGCGGTCTTGCCTGATCCGGCAGGGCCGACCACGGCCTGGAATCGGTCGCCCGATCCGCATATCGAACGGACCATCGCTTCTTGGTCTTGTCCGAGCCGATGGCCCGTCGTGGTCTGCCATGCGGCGACGGCCTCGTCGATGAGATCGTTGGGGACCATGGCGGCATCGCTGTCATGCCCGTTCTCATAGCCGTCAGCGATGGTCGCTTCGAGGTGGACCATGGTCGGCGTGGTGTAGGCGGTCGCGTTGGGATCAAGGCCGAGGGTAGTCCTCTCTACGTTCGTGAGCGGAATAGCTGCGTCCGTGTGAAGCCATCGGTCGGCGTGGTGCTCGACTTCGTCGCCGCTGAGCCTGCCGCCCGTATGATCGACGATGGCTTGGATCACGTCTCGTCGGTCGAAGATCGCATGCTGTTCGGTGACTCCTCTGGCGCTGGCGAGATGGCGGTCAAGGCGTTGCGTGTCGGCCTCGGTCCACGGCCGGGCCGGATCGACATTGGTTGCAGCCGCGAGCTGCTCGGGCCCGAAGCCGTGGTTGTCGAGCCGTTCGATCCACTGTTGGCGCAACGCTGTGAGGTCGACGCTGGTCTCCTTGGAGGCTCGTGTGGCGAGCGCTGCCTTCTGTCTGGCGTGTGCTGAGTCGGTGCCGAGCTCGGAGGTGAGATTGAGGATCTGCTCTCTCCGAGTCGACATCGCTCGGATCGCATCCTCGGGAACGCCGACGACGTTTGCGATGCCGCGGTGTGTCTCCGTCCATGCGATGCCGAGCTGGTTGCAGTGGTGCTGCATCTCGGCCTCGGCGAGGTAGCCGGCGGTGGTGGCGTTTGCGAAGAGTGCCCGACTGTCGAGCGCCCGGACAGTCCCATCTCGACCCCTGCCCATATTGGCGATGACAACGTGTTCGTGGAGCTGCGGCTCAAGCTCTCGATTCGTCGAGTGTCGGTATGAGGCAGCGATCATGTCGCTTGCCGGTCGGCGCCCGGCCCGGCGTCCGACGAAGAGTGCGTGCTGCTCCAGGTACGCAACTCCGCGGGCCACTCCCGCTTCGGATGCCTCTTCGCACAATCGCCGAGTTGGCTCGTCACCTGTCGCCCACACGATCGACAGAGATTCCGGAGCGGAGAAGGTGATGTCGTAGGCCATCACCACCTGGGGTTGGCTGCGGGCATCGATGAATCGCTCGACCTCGGCCCCGGTCACCATCCATTGGCGACCGACCTTCTCTGCGTCCAAGTACGTATCAGATCCACGAGCAGGAGGTGACAATTCGGGGCCGGGAGGTGGGTCCATGGTGGACCGGGAGGTGGCCGTTTCCCGAGCCAAACGGCGCAGGTAGCTGACATCGACGCCGATCGCATCAGCTGCGACGCCCAAGGTGACGAGCTCGCCGGAACCACCGGGCGGAAGGCCCTTCGGGTGATGCTTGGCTCTGGCGGACGATCCGGCCGCTGTCACCAGCTGCCGGCCGGTGGTCGGATCCTGTCCTAGCAGTACGCGTCTGAGTGTCTCGGGATCGACGGTGTCGCCCCAGTCGGTCGTGCCCGAGCCTCTCCATCGTCCTGCCTGCTCGGGTGAGTCCGAGTAGTAGGAGCCAGGCGAGGACTGCTGGCCCAGCTCGGGGTCTGCGGCCGCCGATCCGGCTTTCGCTCGGACGCTTCCTGCGCCACCTTCGAGGTAGTTGACGATGTCGTTCGCAGCGGACCGGGCTTGGTCCGGCGAGGCACCGAGTGCGGTGACGCTTACGTGCATTCGGGATCGATCCATACGAGTGACAGCACGAGTCCCCAGGGACTGGGCGGCATCTCGATCGCGACGCGGCGAGATAGTCGACGCCGATTGAATGCACCTCCCGCTCGCGCAGGTCCAACAGGACCTGCCGTTGTGTCACCACGTCTTCCGTTCCGACACAAGACGGGCGCCGAAAGAGCGCCTTCGAGTTGAGCGGTGAGGTCGACGGCCTCGGCCGTCGAGCAAATGCCAGGGTCGAGTCATCGCATTGCGCCAGACTCGGGGGTATGGCAAAGGGCATCTGGCGGTCGATGGACTTCGGCAAAGAGACTGCGTGGCTCGGGGGAGTCGAGTCCGGTGGAGCGGTCACAGGGTTCGATCCTGAGGGCTGGGAAGCGAGCATCTGGATAGCGCATGCGATGTACGAGCTACCCGGAATGGATGTTGACTACACCCACGACGATGCTCACAAAGCACGCCTCGCAACTGGAATCGAGGAGCCGACGATCATTGGGTCTGTCAATCTGGACGAGGTCTTTACAGTCACTGGTGGTCAGCTCGGGCTTGTCGGTCGGCCGTCGGAGGGATGGGTCAGAATTCGATGGTCGGAACTGGCAGCACGGATGGGCACGAGCATGGACGACCAGGAGTTCCCGCCGTGCTTCAAGTGGTTTCCGTACAGAAGCTGGCCTGCATCGATGGAACCGCCCCCGGAGGGGTCACTTGACGAGATCAGTCTCAATGGTCTGATCCCGCACCTTGTCGGCGCAGCACGGGCTGATGAGTGTGTCGCTGCCTACGGGTTGGTGGCTGCTGGAGCGTTGGTCGACGCGACCCGATGTTTCGGCGGTCCGATCAGCCGGGTCAAAGAACTGATCGATCAAAGCGAGTGGCGGATCGGAACGCCCAGCAACATCTAGCCGATGGACCGGTCGTGGTTCCTCTACACCGACTGGGACCTCTGGGGCACAAAGGTGAGCGGGTCGCAGTCGCTGATCGACGAGCTCATTTCGGACCCGGATCTCGAGACTCTTGAGTGGTCCCCACCTGACGGTGTCATTGAATGATCGAACGTGGTCGACATGGTGCAGGACGCATCCTCAGGCTCACGGGAATGGGTGGAGGTTCTGGGGCTGGCTGAATCTCTCGTGGCTCATCTCGAAGAGCCCGTCGTAGCAGCCCGACTAGAGGAGGCGAATCAGCTCGGTCAGTCGAGCGCAATGGTTCAAGACGTATTCGTCGAAGAGGCACGACGCCTTGGCTTCGTCGACGAGTCGAAGGGCTTGTTCGGGACCTACACGTCGAGTGCGCTGCGCCCCGACTACTACCGACCTGTCGGAAGAACCGGTGTGATCATGGAGGTTGAGCGTGGCAAGACGACGATCAACAATATGGATCTTCTCGACTTCTGGAAGTGCCATATCTGCGAGCACGCCTCGTACCTGTTCCTGATGGTGCCAAGTGAACTGCGGCAGAATCCGACGATGTCGCCGCGCCGAGAGTTCGCCACCGTCTCCAAACGGCTCGAGTCGTTTTTCATGCCTGGCAACTACACGAACGTGCACGGTCTCGTGTTGCTTGGGTACTGATGCGACGCCGTGGGAAAGATCTGAAGTTTCGGCACCACACGAGTCTTGTCGCGCCCGCACCTGACTGGGAGCTGCGCGCCGTGTCGGTGGATGATGATGGCGAGCACTTGTGCCTTTGGTCGTCGGCAGACCAACACCTAGTGACGAGGTCGACCGTCGAGGATGCGCTGGCCATCAGCGGTGCTGTCGGAGTTCGATATCCGAAGGTCGTGGCGCTCCCAGATGGAGCGCTGCTCGTCGCCGACTCGCGTGTGGGCGTGGACCCTGCGACGGGCTACCGGTTGCCGATTAGCTCGTGGACTTTCGACGCCAGTGGTCAGCTGATAACCGAAGGCAGTCTCGGCGATGGCATCCAAACCATCTTGGCGACACCGACCGGTCAGCTCTGGGTCGGCTATTCGACGAGGGTGTCTTCGGCGGAGGGGAAACTGAGGGCCATGGACTCGTGAGGTTTGGCTCTGACCTTGAACCGGGTTGGCTCTTCCCCCACGGGGTGATCGACGACTGCTACGCACTGAACCTCTTCGAAGAAGCAGCAACTTCCTACTTCTATTCTTCATTCGACATCGCCGAGGTCCGAGACGAGGCAATCACGACATGGAGCGGTGCGCCTTCTGGTGCGCATGGTTTGCTCGTCGCCGGCGATAGGTGCGCACTCGTCGGGGCATACGAAGGGAGGCGGGACGCTGTAACCCATCTACGTCTCGCTCAAGGAGAAGCGGAGGTCGTCGGCTACGGACGGGTGAGGGACCTGCCCGATGGTAAGCAGCCTCTTGAGAGGATCTGTCGTGGCCCTGAGATGCATGTGATCGTTGGATCGGATTGGTTTCGAGCTTCGATGGACTGAAGCTTGTAAATATTGGAGAAATCCAATATATTGCTGATATGGCTTCGGACCTGTTCTCGCTCGCAGATGCGTCTGTGCTTCTTGGCGTGTCGTCTGAGCGCGTTCGCCAGCTCGTCGTTGCGGGCGACTTGCCCGGCGTGAGGTTTGGGAACGCGTGGGCGGTTCCGCGCGATTCGATTGATGCCCGACGGCAGGTGTCGAATCGTCGCGGTCGTCCGTTGAGCGCTCGGCGCGCCTGGGAGTCGATCGCCGCTGGCGATGTTGACCTGTCGAATGTCAGTCGGTATCGGAACAGGGGAGAGGTTCATCGCTACGAGATGAGCGCTGCGGATCTCGCATTCGTGTCGGGGCACGACGGGGCACTGGTCAGCGGGGCAGTCGCCGCCATCGACTTTGGCGAGTTACTGCAAGCTGAGGGTGCCGAGAGTGATCTGTATGTGTCTGCATCGCTGCACGATGAACTTCGGTCGCTCGTTGCTGCGGTTCCCGATCAGCTCGGTGGAGTGGTCCTTCGAGTCGTGCCCGATGATGTGTGGTCGTTCGCGGAGGGTGTCGCAGTCGGCGTGAGTGAGGCACGTGTGCGCGTGGCTCCACGTGCTGCCGTCGCTCTGGATCTGATCGAGTCTGGCGATCCACGGCACTGGGTTGCCGCCGAGAACCTGATCGAAGCCCGTGGCTGATCAGCCCGTCATCGTGTTGCCGCCGCTGATTGGGGGACAGGCTGAGTCGTGGGCGGCGCTTGTCGAGCTCGCTCCGGCTTTCGGGGAGAACTGGTTGTTGGTCGGAGGGCAGATGGTGTTTCTGCACGAGGTCGAACGACAGGCCACCGATGTCCGCCCGACTGATGATGTCGATGTGGTCGTCGACATTCGCACTGAGCCTGCGGGTCTAGTTCGGATTCACTCGGCGCTAGGCGACGCGGGGTTCGATCAGGATGCTCCGAGCCCGGAGGGCACTGCCCATCGCTATCGGCGGGGTGCAGCCGTCATCAACGTGCTCGCTCCGGACAACGTGGGCAAGCGTGCGCAGCTGCAGCTGGGCTCGGGTCGAACGATCGAAGCTCCGGGTACGAGCCAGGCATTCCATCGAAGCGGCATCGTGTCAGTCGAGATCGACGGCGAGACCGCGCAGATCACGCGACCGGACGTTATTGGTGCACTACTAGGCAAAGCGGCCGCCGTGGTGAAGATCTCGTCGCAATCCGCAGCGAGTCGGGCAAAGCACCTACGTGACTTCGATTCCTTGGCCAGACTACTCGGAGTGGACGATCGTCAGGGCGCTGCCCTTACGAAGAGCGAGCGGCGTTTGGTCGTTGTTCTTGGTGAAGCGCCGGAACTCTCTGAACTCGGAGCGGCCTCTCTACGGCTCTTGGCCGACGGATCATTGCCGTGAACAGCGACACGGTCTTCCGCGACGGGTTTCCCGAGGAGTTCGAATCGACAGTCCGGCGAGTGTCATCCCTCTTCGGCGATCCGCTTTACAAGAGTCGGTCCGGCGACGAGGTTGCCCTGGTGTCCAACACGACCATCAAGCTGCCGGATCGCATCTACGTGGCGGAGCCACCCTCGGAACTTCTCCTATCGCTCGATGCTGTTGAGGAGGGGGTGGCTCGATGCCTGCTGGCTCGCCACCATGACGGCTTCGTGCGCCAGCGACAGATCGCGGACCTCGTCAGGCTGTCCGAGCCGTGGAGTGTCCCGTATGTTCTGGCGCTGCTGGGTGAGTACGTCCTTGAAATTCACCAATCGCTCGTCGAGACGCTGGTCCCAGCGCTCGAGGATGACGAGCCGACGAAGCACGTGTACAGCCAACTATTGCGAGCGAATCCCAAGTGGTGGAGTCTGATTCAGAACCGCGTCGTCAGCTACTGGGCCGCCTATCACCGGTTCAAGTACGCCATGGAGCGGACCGAAGTGGGGCGAAGAATTCCGGATGCATATCCGGCAGCGCGTGTGGCGCGCAGTCTCGGCAACGTCGACGAGGTCCCCCGGCTCATCAAACCACTGCGCTAGGTCGAGTCGTGTCGGAAGGCGCTCACTTGTGTCGCTTGTCATCACGATGTCATCAGAATTCCCGCAACAGGCCGGAATCGACATGACCCAGCGGAACGCCGACCGCCCGCAAACCCCAGAAACAAGCGGATCCCTAGAGAATCCGCAACTCATCGGACCAGCCCATGAGCTGTTCAAGTCCCCCCTCCGACACCAGCAAGTGACCAAAGTTTCCCCAGGCCACAGGTCTGGGGTTTCTGCTTTTTGCACTGCGTGTCTCGAGGCACCCTAGGCGTCGTCGCCCTGGCGGAGTTCTCGATCACCTGGCAGCGGTCTCGGCGTTTCTCTTTCGCTGGCACGAGGCGCGGTGTAGTCTCAGCCGGCCTGACCCAATCGGAGAAGCTGGGATCGGTTGCCAGGTCATGCCCTCCGCTGAAACAAGGGGGAGGCATATGTCGCACCAAGCAAGAGGCGCCGATCGGCGAGTCGGGATGCATGAGTGCTGGGACTTCGACGAGTCGACCGGCTTCTTGATTGCTCCGGATCCGGTCTCAAATCTCCGGGTTGTCGAAACAGGTCTGTCAGCTGATGACGCTGGTGTTGCCCAAGAGTTGGGTGAACTCCTTCCGCCCCTGATTCAGAATGGCCGGCTTCGAACAACCCTCGACGACATTCCCGTGATCTCGATGGCACCTGCCGTCGGCCATGGCGATGGGCGAGTTCTCGAACGACTCGTCCAGATCTACTCGCATCTGGCGAACGCGTATGTGTGGTGTGACCAGTCGGATCCTTCGCACCACCTCCCCGAAGGTGTTGCCGTTCCGCTTGTTGAACTGTCGCGAGCCGTGGGGCGCCCGCCCGTGATGGCGTATGCATCGACCGCGCTCGCCAATTTCGAGCGGATTGACCCGGCGGGGGACCTCTCGGTCGGGAATCTCTGATGTGTCCAAGAGATGATCGAGACTCCTGATGAGGCCTGGTTCCACCTCATACACGTGGAAATCGAATGGCACGGAGCAGCGGCGGTCAGCGGTTGCTTGCAAGCCCAGGCCGCAGCCCAGCGAGACGACCCAGAGGGCATGGTCGAACATCTCGAACAGGTGCCAGCGGCGTTCGATCGGATGATCGCCACGTTCAAACGGATGGGGGAGGGCTGCAGTCCTGACTACTACTACCGGACGCTCCGCCCGTACCTGTTCGGTTTCACCGACATCGTCTACGCCGGAGTGAACGAGTTTGGCGGCAAGCCCCAGACCTTCCGCGGCGAGTCCGGAACTCAGAGCAGCTTGATCCCAGCGATACAGCGGCTCCTTGGCCTACGCCATCGCGAAGGCGGTCTGACCGAGGACCTCGAGGCAATGGTGAGCGACATGCCGATACCTCACCAGAAACTGCTTCGCGAGATAGACAGCGGCGTTGTTCGGGCACTCGTGGCCCGATGTGACAGTTCACACCTGAGCGATGTCTACAACGCCTGCCTGCAAGGCGTTCTCGACTTCCGCAGCCTCCACCTCAACATGGCGCGTTCGTATATTGCGAGCCGCGTGGAGGATCCCACCGGAACCGGCGGCACCGACTTCATGCGCTGGCTGACCCAGCTGCGCGACGAAACCGCAGAGCAACTCCTATGACCACGACGACCGGGGGAACCATGACACCAGTACTTGCAGTTCACGGAGGCGCATGGGACTGGCCCGACGACCTCGACGGACCAAAGGCAGCAGGAATCAGCACAGCGCTGACCGCTGGCTACGACGTCCTCGAGAGCGGCGGCAGCGCTCTCGATGCGGTGGAGACCGCTGTGCGTTCTCTCGAAGACGACCCGGTGTTTGATGTCGGGTACGGCGGCTATCTCAACCGAGACGGGGTGGTGCAACTCGACGCGCTCATCATCGACGGCGACACAGGCGACTTCGGCGCCGTCGCAGGGGTGACCAAGGCCAGCCATCCGGTATCGCTCGCCCGCCGTGTGCTCGAGGACGTCTCTGAG
>Ga0209633_10002791_pt1 | contig 16579 bp, 12 predicted proteins | sample Cruoilmetagenom1_FD_187290 | JGI IMG/M metagenome (GOLD analysis project Ga0209633, IMG submission 187290) | Oil polluted marine microbial communities from Coal Oil Point, Santa Barbara, California, USA - Sample 1 (SPAdes) (version 2) | ecosystem: Environmental > Aquatic > Marine > Oil seeps ... | reverse complement strand
CAACGATAATTGCAAGATTATTATCTTTTTTTGCATCATGGATAGCTTTACAGATTGTCCCAAATTTTGAACTAGGATTAGTTATTTACGCTTTCAATATTATTTCATTTATTATACCGATTAGTGGGTTTGGTGCATATCAAGGGCTTTTACGATATGGTGCATTGTTAGAAAAAGAAGATGAAAAATATCAATTATTTTACTATATCATTAAAAAAGGAAGTTTTTTTTCGCTTCTTTTAATTGCGCTAATAATACTCATTAGCGCATTTTTAAACATCAAAATAAGTCAGGTACAACCTTATTTAATTGCTATTTCCTTTTCAATACTAACTTTGTTTTTATTAGAAAGTCTTAAGGTTCTATTTAGAATTTTGCACAAGAACAAACTATTTGCTAAAGTAGAAATTGTTTATAATGTACTACTGGTAATTTTAGTCTTTTTAGGTTCATATTTCTTTAAAGAAAAAGGATATTTAATAGTAATAGTTTTAGTTCCATTAGTAACATTTATTATTTTTCTGTCAAAAATTAAAAAACCATCAAAACATACAAATGCTATCCAAAAACCCAATCTTTCTTTTTGGAAATATAGTTTTTTTACCGGTTTATCAAATGTAGCAACCCAATTACTTATCGTTCTAGATATCCTATTAATAGGCGCTATTTTACAAGACCCTGAAATGGTAACAATCTACAAATACATCTCTTTAATTCCGTTTAGTTTATTGTTCTTGCCAAGAGCTATTTTAACCACAGATTTTGTGAATTTAACTCATAATTATAAAGATAAATCTTATATTAATAAATATATAAAGAACTATGTTTCATTATTTTCTTTTATTTCTTTTGGTTTAATCTTAATAACATTTCTTTTTACAAAACTAATCCTTAGTTTCTTTGGCGAAGAATTTATATATTTTCAATTAACCTTTAGAGTATTAATTATTGGTATTAGTTCTGTGTTAATTTTGCGAGGATTATTTGGCAACCTATTATCTGTTATTGGTAAAGCAACGATCAACTATTGGATCTCTATTGTCGCAATTATCATTAACATAATTTCAAATTATATTTTAATTCCTAAATATGGAGTTTTGGGGGCAGCCATAACTTCAGCTATCATTATGTGGGTAACTTCTATTTTATCCGTATTATTATTCTACTATTATTACAAAAAAATCAAAGTATCTTCTTTTGATTAAAATTGTAATAAACCTTTTTTGTTGCTCCAAAACTTCTAAAAAAACTGGCTATACCAGGAATTGATGATCCTCCAAAATCAAATATAAGATCTTGATTAGCATACTTTTTTATAATTGCATCAATTAAAAAAGTGTTGGTTCCGTTATTTCTATTCTTAAAATCTGTTGAGGAAACTAAAATAGTAACTCTTCTTTTATTTTTTAATATGAAGGCTGCAGATGTAAGTTCCCTATCACTATCATAAACTTCAATTATTTTACCCACTTTTTTTTTAAAACATATATCTACTAATACTGATAGATTTCTATAATCTATTTCTTTAATATTAGGGGTTCTTAAACCAATATTGTTTTTGAACATCTCAATTAATTTTATAGCAGAGTCATTCCATTTTTCTATTAGATGATTATTACTAGCTTTTTTTAAGCTTTTCTTCCTATCCTTTTTATAATTGTCATAAATACTTTGATAATCCGTTTTTAAGGATAATTCATAATTAAATCGTTCAAGTAAAAATTTACTATTGTAATTTTTAATTTGATTTTCAGTATTTAATCGTATATCAATAATTTTGAATCTTTCTTTTAGCTTTTCTAAAAAATCAATTAAAAGTATTGAATTTGAATCTACTTTATTAGTGTTAAAGAAAACTCCTAATTGAGTGATCCAAAAAGGAGTATAAACATAATTTATAAGATATTTTTGTCTTTTCGGAATAGGCATCACAGCTTCGTAATCTCCATAAACCAAAACATCCCAATTATCAGCAACACAATTTAAATACCAACTAAATGCGTATATTCTTGAATTAATAGATGAGGCAATACAATTATCGTATTTTATAATATCTAAATCTTTATGAAGTACATATTTTATCACAGTTTTCTCTCTAATAATAAATTACACTTTTGCACTCAATTCTTTAAGTAAGTTTTCATATAATTTATTCCATCCTCTCCAACGATCTTCACCACTAACCGATTCATTATGAAAAAGAGTTATAAATGTTCCGTTTACATTCTTTACTTCTTGAGCAAGCCTAAGTATAATATCATAAGATTTCTTTGGGGTAAAATTTAAATAGTCTTTTAAGGTTCCATCCATAACCGCAAAAGGAAAAACTTTAACTGGAATTTGGATTTCAAAATCTATATCATAAAAATAAAAAGGTGTACAAGTTCCCGCTCTAAATCCATAATGAGAAGCATAGCCCATCGTATAATCTTCCACTATTTCAACATCGACTAAACTTTGATAGGTTTCAGGTAAATCTAAACGCAAATAATGCTGACGAGATTTTTTAATTGGAAAATTAACTATGTCTTCTAATCTCTTTTTCTCTTTTTTTAATTTTAATTCATTTTTTGGAGTAAAATAAGAAGGATGAATTCCAACCATAGCATAATCGGCAACATTTTTAATTAATAATTTATAGTTAATGTTTCCAGCCGATATGTTTTTATCATACGTTGTATATTCACTCATTAAAAAGAAAAATAAAGTAGTAATATTATACTTTTTTTGCAAAGCAATTAACTCATCAAAAGTGTTAAAAGGGTCTTTTTTAATATTAAAAATTATTAAAAATCTTTGTATTATATCTTTTAAATTAAGGTGAACCAGATCATTGATAATACCACCTATTGTTCTAATAATACCTTTATGTTTATACTTAAAAGCCATATCAACATCAATGGTTGATATAAATTTGAACTGTTTTTTAGTGTTTAATTGAGATTTAAATTCAGGAAATAATTGTATTAAATGGTCTTTAAATTTATAAGCCCAAATATCAATAACAGGTTTATCTAAAAATTTATTTTGAAAAGCAATACTTTCTTCTGCAGGAAACCGTTCAAACTCATCCTTAACATGAGGTAAATACTCTTCATATCTACTAATTAAATAAAAACTAGCAGAAAATATATCACAAGGGATTTCTGCATTAGAATTGTTTTGAAAAAAACAAGGAACACCATTCCAATCAACAATATTAATATCTAAATAATCAATTCCTTGATCAAAAAGCAGATCCGTACTTTTAATAAATAATTCTTTTCCTAAAGCCTGTTTCGTATATGAAAATTTAATACCCGTGTGGGCAATAAACTCTTCAATCTTAGTTGTTAATTCAACCTCAATGTTTAAAATTCTAGTAAAAACATGTTTAAATGTATAAGATATTCTCGGAGTAATTTTATGAGTATAAACTAATAACATGAGCAATTATATTGAATAGTTCAAATGTAAACTTTTTTTAATATTTAAACTCTAATTTAAGAAGTTAACGGATTATTAATTTAATTATAAAGTTCCTTCGTCTGCAAAACTATAATATTGATTTTCAGTAATAATTATATGATCAAGCACTTTTATATCTAACACCTCTCCTCCATTTTTAATTTTATTTGTCAAACTAATATCTGAACTGCTTGGTTTCAAGGTTCCTGAAGGATGATTATGACATAATATAATACCGGTTGCTACTAATTCAATCGCTTTTTTAAATATTAATCGCGTATCGGCTATAGTTCCTGTGATACCACCTTTGCTCATCTGTGTTTTTAATTGAATTTTATTTGCATTATTCAAATAAATAATCCAAAACTCTTCATGTTGTAATTCGCCAATTATTGGTTGCATTAACTCAAAAACAGATTTGCTGCTTGTTATTTTTGGTTTATCAAGTGCTTCTTCTAATCTTCTTCTACGACCAAGTTCTAAGGCTGTAATAATTGAAATGGCTTTAGCCTCACCAATTCCTTTAAATTCTATCAGATCATTAACACTTAATTTTCCAAGCTTATTTAGACTATTATCTATACTGGATAAGATTTTTTTAGATAATTCAACTGCGCTTTCTTCTCTATTTCCAGAACCAATCAAAATAGCGATTAGTTCTGCATCTGATAAAGCATTTTTACCTTTTGTCAATAATTTTTCTCTTGGTCTATCATCTTCATTCCATTGCTTAATGGTCAAAGAATTTTTATGGTCCGACATAAATGAATATTTACTATTTAGTTTTATAAAATCTTCTAAAGATATAAAAGAAATATAATACATTTGTAAAACAATCATTTAATCATTTATAGAAGTACAACTATTATTTCTTCTTACAATTAGTAAAAAGCTTACCTATGAAAATAATAATTGCTGGTGCAGGAGAAGTTGGGTTTCATTTATCGAAATTACTTTCTTATGAAGCTCATGATATCACTTTAATAGATAAAGATAAAGATCGATTAGTTTATGCAGATACCAGATTAGATATTAAAACTATATTGGATGATGCGACTTCAATTGAAGCATTAAAAAATGCAAATATTGAAAATACAGATCTCTTAATTGCCGTAACTTCTTCAGAAACAACAAATATTACTATTTGTGTGATTTCAAAAAAATTAGGAGCAAAAAAAACTATTGCCCGAATAAGTAATTCTGAATTTACTGCTAACAAAAATGAGATTAATTTTGCTGATTTAGGTATAGATGAATTGATCTCAACTGAAGAACTAGCAACCAATGAAATTAAATTATTAATTGAACAAGCTGGCTTTCACTACACTCATGAATTTGAAGGAGGTAAACTAACAATGGTAGGTGTCACCTTATCTAAAACTGCTCCGTTTGTTGGTATGTCAGTAAAAAAAGCTGCAGCAAATTTTTCAGGAATTCACTTTATGCCTATTGTTATAAAACGTAAATATACTAATGAAACTATTATCCCTAGAGGGGATACAGTTTTTAAAGCAGGTGATCAGGCGTATTTCATTACTTTAAAAGAAGGGGTTGAAGAATTAAACAAACTTTCTGCAACAAGAAATGAACCTATAAAAAATGTATTAATATTAGGAGGAAGCAGAATTGGTAAAAAAACAGCAAGAGAACTTAGTAAAAGAAAGTTAAACGTTAAATTAATTGAACGCCTTAAAACAAGGGCAATTGAATTGGCTGAAGATTTACCTGATACATTAGTAATTTATGGTGATGGAAGAGATGTTGAACTACTTGAAGAAGAAAATGTCTCGGAAATGGATGCTGTAATTGCAGTAACGGGAAGATCAGAAACTAATATTATGTTGTGCTTGGCAGCAAAATCAAAAGGAGTAAAAAGAACGATAGCTCTTGTTCAAAATGTGGATTACTTTAATTTAAGTAAGAATATTGGTATAGATACATTAATCAATAAAAAACTTCTTGCCGCAAATAACATTTTTAGATATATTAGAAAAGGAGAAGTTCTTGAAATGACATTTATAAATAATATTAATGTAGAAATACTGGAGTTCAAAGCCCATAAAAATTCTAAAATAACTAAAAAGAAAATAAAAGATCTAAAGTTTCCGAGAAATGCAATAATAGGTGGTGTAATTAGAGATGATATTGGAATTATAGCACTTGGTGATTTTCAAATACAAAAAGATGATAAAGTTGTTGTTTGTTGTTTCCCTAAAACCATATCTAAAGTTGAAGACTTTTTTGATTAATTAATAGTTGCTTACAAAAATGAGAAACCTTAATATTAAAATAATACTTCAGATGATGGGAATATTGCTTCTATTTAATGGGGGTTTTATGCTATTTTCAGCACTGGTTAGCTGGTTTTATAAGGATGGAGCGATGCAAGGAATTTTGTTTGCCGGATTAATTACTATTACTATAGGATTATTATTACGATTTTCAACACAAGGATTTAAAAAACAAATAAAGAAAAGAGAAGGTTTTCTAGTAGTTACTTTAGGTTGGGTAACCATGTCTCTATCAGGGTCTTTACCTTATATTTTTACCGATTCAATACCTTTATTTACAAATGCCTTCTTTGAAACTATTTCTGGTTATACAACTACTGGAGCATCCATTTTAAACGATATTGAATCGATGCCAAAAAGTATTTTGTTTTGGCGTAGTACAACCCATTGGATTGGCGGTATGGGAATTATTGTATTGGCTATTGCCATATTACCTTTATTAGGAATTGGTGGAATGCAATTATTTGCTGCAGAAGCTCCTGGACCATCTGCAGATAAATTACATCCAAGAATAACAGACACCGCAAAAAGACTATGGTTTTTGTACTTAGGTTTAACTCTTACTGAAGCTATTTTATTGAAAATTGCAGGCATGGGGTATTTCGATGCAATAAATCATGCTATGAGCACTTTATCTACAGGTGGTTTTTCAACAAAAAATGCTAGCATTGCCTATTGGAATAATCAACCTGCAATTCAATATATTATCACATTATTTATGTTTATAGCAGGTACTAATTTTGTACTTAGTTATTTTGCGATTAAAGGTAAGTTTAGCAAATTTTTACAGGATGAAGAATTTAGATATTATGCATTGTCTATTATGGTAATTACTATAATTTCTACTTTGGTAGTATTTAATTATGCTGAAGTGTCAAAACTGGCTACAGATATTCAAGCAATAGACCATCCTATGGTTTATGGGTTTTTTGAAAGTTCTTTTAGACACTCTTTATTTCAAGTAATTGCAGTAATAACAACTACTGGGTTTGTTTCTGCAGATTTTACAATTTGGACTCCTTTTCTAACAGTTTTCTTTTTTCTAATGATGTTTTTTGGCGCATCTGCAGGTTCAACAGCTGGTGGTGTTAAATATGTAAGACATATCATTATGGTGAAAAATGGTTTTTTAGAATTAAAAAGAACCTTGCATCCAAATGCCATTATTCCTGTGAGGTACAATAACAAAACCGTAACTAGAGGTATTGTATTTAATATCATGGCTTTTTTTATTCTCTATCTCATAATTTTTGCAATTGGAGCATTAGTTTTTAGTTTTTTAGGAATTGATTTTATTACAGCAATTGGCGCTGCAGCATCTTCATTAGGAAATGTTGGGCCCGCCTTTGGTGATTTAAGTCCTGTTAATAATTATAGTAGCCTCCCTCCTTTCGGGAAATGGTGGTCGGCATTTTTAATGCTATTAGGTAGATTAGAGCTTTTCACCGTACTAATAATTTTTACACCTTACTTTTGGAGAAATACTTGAGTCAAATTACAAATTAGTAGCAATAAGCTTTTCTATCAAAGAAAAAATCCTCTAAAATCAGTAACTTGCAATTCTATTTATTGATCAATTTTTCCATGAAAAGAGTTAAACCTTACACCCCAAAAAATAAAATACGAATTGTAACTGCTGCATCACTTTTTGATGGGCATGATGCTGCAATAAATATCATGCGTCGAATTATTCAGTCTACCGGTGTAGAGGTGATTCATCTTGGTCACGATAGAAGTGTTGAAGAAGTAGTAAATACTGCTATTCAAGAGGATGCAAATGCTATTGCTCTAACTTCTTATCAAGGCGGGCATAACGAATATTTTAAGTTTATGTTCGATCTTCTTAAAGAAAAAGGAGCCTCTCAAATAAAAATATTTGGTGGTGGTGGTGGAGTAATATTACCCGAAGAAATCAAAGAATTGATGGATTATGGAATTACAAGAATCTACTCACCCGATGATGGTAGAAAATTGGGCTTACAAGGTATGATTAATGATATGATTGAAAAATGTGACCACTCTTCTCTTTCTCTTCCAGGTGACGAAAGTGCTGACTCCTTAAAAAAATTACTTAAAAATAATGATGTAAACATAATTTCTCGTTTAATTAGTATTGCCGAAAACAAACCTAAAGATTTCAAAGAAATTTTCAAAAGTGTTTTACCTTCTAAGGAAACAGAAAAAGAGACTACTCCGATTTTAGGAATTACAGGTACAGGTGGTGCGGGTAAATCTTCATTAGTTGATGAATTGGTAAGAAGGTTCTTGATAGACTTTCCAAAAAAAAATATTGCAATTGTATCGGTTGACCCTTCCAAAAGAAAAACAGGAGGTGCTCTTTTAGGAGATAGAATTCGAATGAATTCTGTGAATAGTGATCGGGTTTATATGAGATCTTTGGCTACTCGGCAATCAAATTTGGCTTTATCTAAACACGTTAGTGATGCCCTTGAAATTTTAAAAGCAGCTAGTTATGATCTTATCATACTTGAAACATCAGGTATTGGTCAGTCCGATACTGAAATATTAGATCACTCTGATGTTTCTCTATACGTTATGACACCCGAATATGGTGCTGCTACGCAACTAGAAAAAATTGATATGATTGATTTTGCAGATGCGATTTCGCTAAATAAATTTGACAAAAAAGGATCATTAGATGCATTACGAGATGTAAAAAAGCAATACCAAAGAAATCACAATCTATGGGATGAAAAAATAGAAGACATGCCAGTTTTTGGAACTATTGCATCCCAATTTAATGATCCAGGAACCAATACTTTGTATCGTTTCATTATTAATTTAATTAATAATAAAACATCTGCAAAACTTATTAGCGCTTTTGAAATTAGTGAGACGATGAGCGAAAAACAGTTTATCATCCCTCCTAAAAGAGTGCGGTATTTATCTGAAATCACTGAAAACAATAATTCTTATGATAATTGGAGTCAAAATCAGGCTAATATTGCACAGAGTATGTATGGTGTTTATAAAGCTATAGAATCTTTTGCCAAAGAAAGAATTACATTTAATCAAAACGGAATTGAAGATAGCAGCTTTAAAATAGAGTCAGAAAATAAAGAAATTATAAATCAACTTTTAAAGGAATTTTCAAAAATTAAAAAGGATCTTGATCCTCATAACTGGGATATAATTCTAAACTTTGACAATAAAAAACAAAGCTATAAAGATGATATTTTCACTTTTAAAGTTCGTGATAAAGAAATTAAAATAAAAACACATATTGAATCCTTATCACATTTAAAAATTCCAAAAATAACATTGCCAAAATATAAAGCTTGGGGAGACCTTTTACTTTGGACATTGCAAGAAAATGTTCCTGGAGAATTTCCTTTTACTGCTGGAATATATCCTTTTAAAAGAACCGGTGAAGATCCAACTAGAATGTTTGCTGGAGAAGGAGGACCCGAAAGAACCAATAGAAGATTTCATTATGTTAGTTTAGATGCTCCGGCAAAAAGATTATCGACAGCTTTTGATAGCGTTACTTTATATGGAAATGACCCTGATTTAAGACCTGATATTTATGGCAAAATTGGTAATGCAGGAGTTTCTATTTGTTGTTTAGATGATGCCAAAAAATTATATTCAGGGTTTGATCTTACCAATCCTTTAACATCAGTTTCCATGACCATAAATGGTCCTGCACCTATGATGCTTGGTTTTTTTATGAATGCGGCTATTGATCAAGAATGTGAAAAATATATTATTGAACATCATCTTGAAAAAGAAATAAGTACTAAGATTAAAAGTATTTATGTTAAAAAAGATGTTATAATTCCATCCTATCAAGGAAAATTACCAAAAGGAAATAATGGTTTAGGCTTGATGCTTTTAGGAGTTACTGGTGATGAAGTTTTACCTAACGATGTTTATCAAAAAATTAAAAAAGATACCATTGCAAAAGTTAGAGGTACGGTACAAGCTGATATTCTAAAAGAAGATCAAGCTCAAAATACTTGTATCTTTTCAACTGAGTTTGCTTTAAAAATGATGGGAGATGTTCAAGAATATTTTACTTTAAACAATATTCGTAATTTTTATTCGGTTTCTATCTCAGGTTATCATATTGCTGAGGCTGGAGCAAATCCTATTTCACAATTGGCTTTTACACTTTCAAATGGTTTTACTTATGTTGAGTATTATTTAAGCAGAGGAATGGATATCAATAAATTTGGCCCAAATTTATCTTTCTTTTTCTCTAACGGAATCGATGCTGAATATTCAGTCATTGGAAGAGTTGCCAGAAAAATATGGGCAAAAGCTATGAAGTTAAAATACGGTGCCAATGAAAGAGCCCAAATGTTGAAATATCATATTCAAACTTCGGGCAGATCATTACATGCACAAGAAATTGACTTTAATGATATTCGTACTACATTACAAGCGCTTTATGCTATTTACGACAATTGTAATTCGTTACATACAAATGCCTATGACGAAGCAATAACAACTCCAACAGAAGAATCTGTTAGGCGTGCCATGGCAATTCAGTTGATTATCAACAAAGAATTAGGTCTTGCAAATAATGAAAACCCTTTACAAGGATCTTTTATTATTGAAGAATTAACCGATTTAGTTGAACAAGCGGTTTACAATGAATTCGACAAAATAACAGAACGAGGCGGAGTTTTAGGCGCCATGGAGACCATGTATCAACGCTCAAAAATTCAAGAAGAAAGTTTGTACTATGAAGAGCTAAAACACACCGGAGAGTTAGAAATAGTAGGTGTCAATACATTCTTAAGCAGTAAAGGATCACCAACAATATTACCACAAGAAGTAATTCGGGCAACAGAAAAAGAAAAATCTCATCAAATTGAAGTTATAAATAATTTACATAAAGCAAATAAAAAAATTACAAAGGATGAGATCAAAAAATTAAAAGAGAAAGCTATAAACAATGAAAATATTTTTGAACAATTAATGGAAGCAACAAAAGTTTGTAGTTTGGGTCAAATAACTTCGGCATTATTTGAAGTTGGTGGTCAATATAGACGAAATATGTAAAGACTAATTTTAATTATTTGAATATTAAAATTTCTATGGAAATAATTAAAAATTAATCCACAATTGAATTATCAATGAATTATTTTCAATTTATTTTTTAAATTTGTTAAAGGTTAACCCTATAATTTAACAATATTTTTATGGAAAAACTTTACGAATACCTAAATATTGCAGTTGACAAAATTGTATTCTTTACACCTAAAATTATTTTAGCAGGAATAATTGCGTGGATTGGGATAAAAATTATACAAAAACTAACCAAACTTGTAAGATTGGGCTTAGAGAAATCAGGGTTTTCTAATAATTTTGCACCATTTATAGTATCGGTAACAGATATTATTTTAAAAATAACCTTAATATTTATCATTGCAAGTATTTTAGGAGCTGATCTAACTGGTTTTATTGCCATACTAGCAGCAGCTGGGTTTGCCATAGGTATGGCATTACAAGGAAGTTTAGGTAATTTTGCGTCTGGTATTCTAGTACTTTCTTTTAAACCCTATAAAACAACTGATTGGATACAAATTAATGATAATTTTGGTCAAGTTGAAGAAATTGGAATCTTTAACACCAAAATAATCACCCGTGATAGCAATACTCTAATAGTACCTAATTCAATAGTTACTGATTCAATTCTGACCAATTATTCATTGATTGGAACAAGACGTGTTGAAGTATTAATACCAATACCATATAGTGAGAGTTTTCCTAAGGTTTACAATCTAATTAGTGAGGCTTTATTAGAAATTCCTTATATATTAAAAAAACCCAAGCCAATAATTGAGATTGACAAATACGATACGCATAGTATTATGATTGCTGTTAGACCTTATGCCAAACCTGATGATTATTGGAAAGCAGATAGAGAAACTAAAGCTATAATTAAAAGGGTTTTTCATGAAAATGATATACAAGTTACTTATATTGAAGGCTATATGATGGGTGAAATTGGAGAATAATAAACTACTAATTTCATTGAATATAATCACTTATATTTATAACGCAAATCCATATGATTTTTAAATTAGTATCCATTAAATTATCTCAATTAAAATAAAAAAATATTGAATCTAAAATTCTTATTGTCAGGTCAAAAAATCAGATATGGAGTTTTTATTATCGCTCCAATTCTCTTTTTGTATATCGTTTTTTTTGTAGAATTAGACCCTTCTAATCCACAAATCACTTACACATTAGGAGTTGCAGTATTGATGGCATTATGGTGGGTTTCTGAAATTGTACCCTTAGCCATTACCTCGTTATTACCGGTTGTCTTATTTCCTCTTTTGGGTGTTATGAATGGTAAAGATGTTTCATCAACCTATTTTAACCATGTCATATTATTATTTCTTGGTGGTTTTTTGGTAGCATTGGCAATGCAAAAGTGGGATCTTCACAAACGTATTGCTCTAAAAATTTTGTTATTAGTTGGTACGGGTCCGGCTAAAATTTTATTAGGTTTTATGCTTGCAACAGCATTTTTATCTATGTGGATATCAAATACAGCTACTACCATGTTAATGATTCCAATATTAATCTCAATTATAAACCAACTAGAAGAAATCAATTCAAAAGAAGCTGTAAAACATTTTTCTATTGGTTTACTTTTATCTATTGCATATAGCGCTTCCATTGGCGGAATCGCAACTTTGGTTGGAACACCTCCTAATTTATCATTTGCAAGGATTTTTAATATCTACTTTCCTAATGCACCAGAAATTTCTTTTGCAACATGGTTTTTTTACGCTTTTCCAATAGTAGTTGTTATGTTTTTAATTGCATGGATTTATCTATATATAGTATTTGTTAAAAGAGAGAAGAAATGGAAAAGTTTAAGTAAAGGACACTTAACTAGTGCTTATTCAAAGTTAGGTAATTGGTCGTATGAAGAAATTATAATGCTAATTGTTTTTGTGTCTTTGGCGTTTCTTTGGTTTTTTCGGGCTGATATCACAATTGGTAGTTTTAAAATATATGGTTGGCAAAATATTTTTAAAAACCCTTCGTATTTCAATGATGGAACCGTAGCTATTTTTATAGCAATAATTTTATTTGTAATTCCATCTAAACAACAAAAAGGAAAGTTTTTAATGGATTGGAAAAGTGCTGAAAGTATTCCATGGGAAATTATTCTGTTGTTCGGTGGAGGTTTTGCTTTGGCAACTGGTTTTAAAGATTCTGGTTTATCTCAATGGTTTGGTGAGCAATTGATATGGCTAAAAGATGTTCATCCATTTTTTATCATATTAACTATTACATTTCTAGTAACTTTTTTAACCGAAATTACTTCAAACACAGCAACAGTTGAAACTTTCTTACCAGTTTTAGCCGGACTAGCTATGAGTGTAGAAATAAACCCATTATTATTTATGCTTCCTGCAACCATAGCAGGTTCTTTAGCATTTATGCTTCCTGTTGCCACGCCGCCAAATGCTATTATTTTTGGAACAAACCGCTTACAAATAATTGATATGTCAAGAACAGGTTTTTTTCTTAACATAGTGGGAATTATTATAGTAACTCTATCAACCTATTATTTAGGAACCTATATATTTAATATTCAATTAGACACTTTTCCTTTATGGGCAAAATAATTAATAATGATATAATTGGCACTGCTTTATTAGATTATCATTCAGGAAATTATACGGAGAACATCAATACTCATTCTTCTATTGCCGGAAAAGATGAAATGGAGTTACCATGGCTGTTTAGAACATTTCATGAAATGCCTGTTATTGAGCAAACAGCACTTCAATTATGTAAAGGATCTGTTTTGGACCTTGGCTGCGGTGCAGGAAGTCATACCCTATACTTACAAAATAAAGATTTTGAAGTTAAAGCAATAGATATTTCAAAGGGAGCTATTGAAACCTGTATTCATCGAGGTGTAAAAAATGCTAAGATTCAAAATATTTGGGATATTGATAATGAAAAATTTGATACTATTTTAGCGCTAATGAACGGAGTTGGAATTAGCGAAACTCTTGATAATTTAACGGCTTTTTTAAACCATTTAAAAACTTTATTAAATAAAAATGGCCAAATATTGATAGATTCTTCTGATGTAATTTATATGTATCAAGGTAAAAATGGGGAACACCATTTACCAAAAAACAAAAATTATTATGGTGAAGTATTATTTGAATTAACGTATAAAAATAAGTGTAGCAAACCGTTAAACTGGCTTTTTGTTAGTTTTGATATTTTAAAACTTTATGCTAATGAAGCTGATTTACAATGTGAATTGATAAAAGAGGGCTACCACTATGATTATTTAGCAAAATTGACATTATTAAAATAATTCTGTAAATTATAGCTCATTTTTAAATTTACCTATTATGAAAAATTGTACATGTTCATGTAATTCATGTCAAAATGGAAGTTGCCAAAATTGTTCTTGTGAGAATTGTATTTGTGATGGTTGTAGCTGCTAATTTTTTGTATGGATTCCATCACTTGTTTTTTACTTTTTAAAAAACTTATAAATAACAATTAATTCTTTTGTTTTTGTTTTATTCTGTTTAACCAAAATAACAAACTACAGGATAGCAATAAAAGTGTTCCCATCACAATCCATGTAAAAGAAAATCCATACTTGTCAGATAATTGCATTCCAATATTTGGCCCAAGAATATGGGCAACTGAAAATGTCATACTATACATGGCCATATACTCACCTTTATTTCCTCTTTCAGCTCTATCTAAGGCATAAGAATTAGAAAAAGGAAATCCTAATATTTCCCCAAAGGTCATAAATAGCATTCCTATAATAACAATACCTATCCAACTTGAAATATTTAAAACAAAAAAACTAATTGCTAATAAAAACACTCCTACAATAACAATCTTCAATCCTGGAATTTTTCTCTTTTCTAAATTATGAACTATTGGCATTTCGGTTAAGAAAATTATTAATCCATTCATTGCTAAAAGCAAACCTATTTGTTGCTCGCTCATATCAATATTTTGACTGTAATACAATGGTAAAGTTGAAAAATATTGCATAAAAGTAAAGCCAATCAAAAACATGGCAAACCAAAAGATCAAAAATTCGCTATCACGATAAGGCGATTGTTTAGGTTTTAGGCTTTCCTTTTCCATTTCTTTAGAAGTATCTTTTTGATATAAGTATTTTACAATAATAAATGTTGCAATTATACAGGTAATACCATCAACCCAAAATAAACCTCTATAGCTTAAACTTGCAATGATCAACCCACCGATTGCAGGTCCCATTGAAAAACCTAAATTTATTGCCAAACGAATTAGCGTTACTGATCTTGTTCTGTTTTCTTCTTTACTGTAATCTGCTAGTGCAACCCAAAGTGCTGGCCTAAAAGCATCTGCAACTACTGTAAGCATAAAAACTCCTGCGCAAATTGTATAAAATGTAGTTAAATATTGTAAAAACAAAAAAGCTAACCCAGTTAAAAACAAACTAAAATACATTACTTTATAGTAGCCTATTTTATCCGTAAGTTTTCCACCTAAATAAACTCCAAGAACAGATCCAAGTCCATAAAAAGTCATAATCCACCCTACTTGTGATAAAGAAAAATCTAAATACTTTGTTAGGTATAGAGACAAAAAAGGAATTACCATGGCACCTGCCCTATTGATTAGAGTAGTCAAGGCAAGAAACCATACTTCTTTTGATAAACCTTTATATGGAGTTATAATTTTAGTTAGCATGAGGTAAAGATAATTCTTTCAATTTCTTTATTCTAAAATCAATTATCATTTAAAATTATAGTTATATTTGATAAAATAATTCTTCGAATGAAAAATATACTACTTATTATAATATGCTTTCTAGCAATTCAAATAAATGCCCAAAAAAATCATTCTATAAAAGAGTCAAAAAAATTTCAACAAAAATTAGATAAAGAATTTGCAAATAAAGAGAAGAGCCCGTTAACCGAAGAGGATATAAAAACTTTTAAAGCTCTTGATTTTTTTCCAATTGATTCAAGCTATATTGTTACTGCAAAGCTTAAAATTCATAAAGACAGTAAACCCTTTCCAATGAAAACCACCACAGATAGGTTACCCATTTATAAATTATATGCTACAGCATTTTTTAAAATTAAAGGAGTTGATTATGAATTAGAGATTTATCAAAATCAAAAATTAATTTTAACCAATGATTTTGAAGATTATTTATTTTTACCATTTACTGACAAAACTAATGCGGTAACAAGTTATGGTGGAGGAAGATATATTGATTTAAAATTACCTAAAGGTGACACTATGCTAATTGATTTTAACATGGCCTATAACCCATATTGTGCCTATAACGGTAAATATTCTTGCCCCATACCGCCAAAAGAAAATTATTTAAATACTGAAATTAATGCTGGTGTAAAAGCCTATAAAGGACATTAGAAATTGATTCTATCAACAAAAAATCCAATGCTAAAAGATTAAAACGCTTTAGACAAATACAATCCTAAAAAAACAGCGGCAATTCCTAACACAAAAGTTATTGCCATATACGGTAAAAAGCTAAAGTAATCTCCGTTTTTTATATACAAATGATTTTCATAAGCAAAGGTTGAAAAAGTTGTAAAACCACCACAAAAACCAGTTGCTAATAGCAAAGAGTTATTTTCTGACAACACACCAGTTTTAGAGGCATAACCAAAGATTAATCCAATAATTAAACTACCTAATATATTAGCGATCATGGTACCATAAGGAAGAGCGTTTTCAAAATTATTAAATTTTACGCTTAACCAATATCTAGCCACACTTCCAAATCCACCACCTAAAAAAACTAGTAATGCCTGTTTCATCTACTTATTTTT
>Ga0209633_10002790_pt1 | contig 16580 bp, 13 predicted proteins | sample Cruoilmetagenom1_FD_187290 | JGI IMG/M metagenome (GOLD analysis project Ga0209633, IMG submission 187290) | Oil polluted marine microbial communities from Coal Oil Point, Santa Barbara, California, USA - Sample 1 (SPAdes) (version 2) | ecosystem: Environmental > Aquatic > Marine > Oil seeps ... | reverse complement strand
ATGAAGCTAGGTACTTTGATTGGGTTTCTACCCCCTCCCCAACCCTCCCCCTGCTAGGTGGAGGGTGCTTTAAAGCACACCCCCCTTTTTTGCTTGTGCTCTCTGCGTTAAAAAGAAACCTCACTTTAAAACCTCTGGCTTTTTAAAAGGCATTTTGCCGCCAAAACGCCTAGCAGACAGTGCTGATAAATGCTCGGCTGTCACCTCTGTTTCGCCCTGTTCAGCGACATAAGTCTCAGCGCGTTTCTTAACCATTTTGCGAATAAAGCGTGGAATTCGTTGCAAGCGCATATCCGCTTCTGGCGACCAGCTAATACCTTTTTGCAGGTCAATTAAGGGCTGAATTACAGCGTCACCTTTTGAGATATAGGTGCAGAAATCATCGCCACCCATTAAACCATTGCCTTCGGCAACAGGGCGAGCACGACAGCCACCACACAATTTTTGATATTCACAGCGACCGCAACGACCTTCTAGCTTTGGTTCGCGTAATGACTGAAAGTCTGCAGCATCTGACCAGATAGAATTGAAATTATTTTGGCGAATATTACCAACCGAGTCTTCAATATACGGACAAGCCGTGACATTGCCATCATGAGTAATTCGCGCGTAGTGAATACCTGCGATACAGCCATCGCCTTCGCGTCCACTAATTTGGTTGAGTTTACTTTCAGGGTTTTGTTGGTAAGCAACTCGCTTATAGTGGGGCGCACAGCGAGCACGAATAATCAGGTCTTCATGTTGCTCTTGTGCTTTGATGATTTCTTTTAGTGTTTGTTCATAATGAAGCGGTGAAATATCAGAGAATGATTCGCCACGACCTGTACAAACTAAGAAAAAGATATTGAGTACACGCGCTGCACAAGCTCGTGCAAATTCAATCATATCATTTAGCTCATGAGCATTATCATCCATAATAGAAAAATGTATCTGAAAAGAAAGACCTGCCTGACGACAGTTTTCAATACCATTCATGGTTTTTTGCCAGCTGCCTTGTTGACCACGGAATCTGTCATGAAAGTCAGCGTTTAATGAATCAACACTGATTCCTGCTCCCATCAGCCCTGCTTGTTGTAGGCTTTTGACTCTTTCTTTTGTTAGCAGTACGCCATTTGTGCCGAGCACCATCGCTAGTTCATTTTGTGCGCCATGCTGAATAAGTTCTTCTAGGTCTCGACGTACTAATGGTTCTCCACCGGTAAGAACCACCATCGTGCCATTATCCCCTTCATTAAGGGCAGCAATATCATCAAGTAACTTACAGACTTCTGAGGTAGTTAATTCGCCTTCTGTTCCATCTTTTAGTGTTCCAGCATCTAAGTAGCAATGTTCACAGGCTAAATTACAACGCTGTGTTAGATTTATTGCGATTAATGAGAGATCAGGAGTACTTGTTCTAGGTGCTGTTATAGAAGTCATCAGTCTTTCTGATTATCATCCGCGATATCAACTTTCATTTGTGCCATTTTTGCAAAGGGGCAGATGCTTTCTTTCTTGCCTTCAGCATCAGTTTTTGGCTTTTCTGACATCATGGCTTCCATTGCCTTACGCGCCATTGTTAAGCCTTCTTCTGCTACTTCAAAGGTAACTTCATTAAGCCCGCTGGCTATGGCATAAGCTTCAATTCGTTCTTTGGTGGTATCGCGCATGACACCCTCTGGTACACGAGAGAGTCTTGCCAAAGCAGCCGCTTGCCAATGTATCTCATCGTCTAGAAAGGCAATAATATGTTCTAATTCGACGCTGTGTGTTTTATCGCCACGTGCTTTTTTCTCGGCGCGCATGGCTAGGTTACTACGCAGGCTTTCATCACTGATGCTACCTAATTGAGCTTGCGCTTCTTTGCTCCATTTCATCTTCTTCGTAGTTACGCTTTTTTTGGCTGTAGAACCTCGTTTTAAATCTCCAGCATCATAGGCTTCGACAATTTTACCCATGGCTTCTTCCGCTCGATTGGGCATCAACAGTTTGGTTGCTTCTTCAACAATACTTTCGGTGATAACGGTGTGCCCCTGCTCTTGTGCATAACGTAAAATGGCAGCTCTTGCCATATTCTTTACAAAGCTAGGCACATTTTTCATGCGCTCTTCTGCTTCTACTGTCCATGAAGTGGTTACATCAGCCAAGCTTTCGAGGCGTGGTTGATGTTCAAATTGAGTGAGCAAAACGGCACAATCAACAAGGCGTAATAGGTTTTCACTGTTACCACCTATATCAAGTTCATCATCAACATGAATGCCTGTTTTACCAATAATGAGCAGTGATGGATCTACCTTTTTAGTGTATTTAAATATTGCATCCCAAGGTTTCCCATCCAATAATTTGGTGATAATTTCAATGCCATAGTCTTCGGCAATGCCTTTTGCGACACTTAAATGACCATCGTAAATTTTGGCAAGACCTGAATCAATAATCTCTTCGTGCAGCTGTTCCTGTTCTTGAAAACGAAATACCTTTCCAGCTTCTTCTGATAGTACTCCAGCAATTCGATTAAATGCCACGTAGTGATAATAAGGATCAAACGCAGAAATTACATGCAGTGGAATGTTCCACTCCTGTGCTAGTTTTATTCCGCGCAATAAACCTCCATATGAAAATTGGGAACCGTCAACGGCGACAACAATTGGACCTTCGCTTATAGACTTTTGAGGTTTCTTTATAACGAGTGTATCAATATTGCTTCTACGGGTAACACGCTCGCATACGGTACCTAGTAGACTGCCTTTGATGGCTCCCAAACCTTGTGCGCCCATAATGAGCAAATCGTAATTTCCGCCATTGGCTTCTCTGGTCAATTCGCGGTAGTTTTTCCCTTCTAGCGAGCGTCGGGAGAATTCTATCTTTTCTTCATCACAAATTCTGTCAACCTGGTCGAGGTAAGAATCAGTGATAATGGATAAGCCACGTGTGATGAGGTCTTCATGCACATCACGCTGTCTTTCTAACTCTTCTTCCTGACGGAACTGTTCGGGCAAGCCACCTTCCATTTGGCGGAAACGCATATCATGAAGTTTTGCCGCGTAAACATGTGTACCAGTGATTTTGGCATTGAAGATTTTAGCCATTGAAATGGCATCTTGGATTCCTTGGTTGGAATGGTCGGATGAATCTGCCGCTAACAGAATAGCGCTGTATTCTGGAAGTGCCTCAATCTGAGGAGGGTCTATTTTTACTTGAGCTTGTGCCATATTGCTTCCTCGTGAGACTAAACAGTGGATGTTAAAAACGGGGGGGGGTGCCATTGAGGCTGTGAAAGTATTCGTGGAACTCATAAAAATAGTTAAAATATCCCAGATTTCACCCAAAAATTCAGCCAATAGCCTGCTATTAACTTCATTTTTGGATAAAATCTGGAAGATTTTTCCTTATTTTTCTTTCGTCCTAGAATACTTTCACAACCTCATTGAATTGAACCCCTCCTAACCTTTGCCTTGCGCGGAGGAGAGGGGGGTTAATAGTCAAAATTAATGTAATAACCAAAACCCAACAAGTAACACCACTATTACGACATTCATTAGCAATCCTGCTAAAACAAACCAGTCAAAATAGCGTGCTGTGTTCCTGCCAGATTTTGTTTGATTGTTATTCATTGTTACTTATTTTTTGAACTCAAAATCAGCAGTCGCTTCGCCAGATGCAGCAACTTCGACCTTGCCTTTTTGCTCTTTAAGAGTTCCGTGCCATGCTTTTATTTTATATTTACCTGCTGGAACGTTATCAATTTTGTAAGTACCATCTTCGGCTACTAAAGCAAAGTAAGGCGTTTTAGCAACAAAGGCAAAACCGTGCATAAAGTCATGCTGGTCACATTCAATTTTCATTGCTGTACCACGCTTAAGTTTTACTTTTTTTGTAATATCCCCCATATCTGGTTGGCTGATATTAAAGACAGTCTTTTTTGCACGTCCCATAATTTCGTAGGTATGAATATTATGTGAAACGGCATCGGAGTTCTTTGCCGTAAAATCTTCATTGTTTTTCATAATTTGAATAAAGGGATCAAAAGCACAGCCTTTTTGATTCACACCACCTGCTGCAATATCATCCGGGAATGCTTTACCTTCTTTTATTTTATCTAGATAAACTACAACATCAGTCAATGCGCCATCTTTAACTTTTACAAAGTCAATTTTACGGTCACCTTCGCCACAAACGTCCTGATCTTTTGTTACTGCAAAAAGCTTTGGTGCTGGATCATCACCTTTAAAAGTAACTTTCCCAGTTATGGTGCCGCCATCTTTTACTTCGGTGACTTTGTATTTAGCAGCGTGAGCAGGTGCTCCAAGGGTTAAACCTAGTACAAGTGTCGATGCCGTTACTATCTTGGCAAATTGCGAGCATTTCATATGTTGTTCTCCAAAAAATATAATTTTAATAAGTTTGCATAACTCTAGTAGTTATACAGGGCGATGTAGCTCTCCTAACATCTCGACGACATAACGTCGTTCAATACTGTTTGATACTTGATCCAATTTTGTCAGTAAGTGAGTACTTGATAAGTCTTTATCGAGTGCATTTAAACCCATACTCATTTCCTTAACTTGACCGTCAGATCCAGACAACCCAGCATTTACCAAGCCGTTTATAGCAGCTTGCTTTAATGAGACAGCTGATCCATTTAGTTTGTTGCTAAAAAGTGGAGTAAGCGCGTCAACAACAGCGCGATGCACGCCAGTATCATTATTGTTTAGTTGCTCAATCATAAGCTCTGCCAGATTGTGATAACTGACAGCATCTTGTTCTTTGCTTTTTTCTAAGTCCATGCGCATTGCAATATTACTGAGTGAGCGTAAAACATTCATGCGCACAACGGTGTTGTCATCTTGCAGTTTTCTAATGAGGTGAGGTATGTCAGCAATTTCTCCAAACTCACCTAAAGCTCGTGCAGCTGCTATGCGTAAATCTCGCTGCTCTGAATTAAGCTCTTGAAGAAGAGCTTTATGAATAGCTGGATTTAAACTCTTATCTGCTTTCAAGCCTTTTTCGGCTAACACACCTATAGAAAGAGCAGCTTCTAGTTTTAATTGATAGTCATCACTTTCAAATGCTTTAAGTAGGACACTAAAAGCATTATTAGTATTTGCTTTTCCTAGCATACGAGCGGCAAGGCGTTGAATATCTACATTAACATCAACGTTATGTTTATTCCGAAGCCAGTTGGAAATATTTCTGTTTTCTTCTGTTAGGGCAATAAACTCTTCTAGCTCTTCATCATCTCCAGGAGCTACTTCTTTCGCCTCAACTTTTGCCTGTTCTTCTAATTTATTTTCAACACAGGTGATAGCAATTGAGTCTAAAGTCGACATTGGGTGAGGTTTTTCGCCATCAACAATGCTTTGTTCTATTTGCTCCAATGCATTATCTACAAAAGAAGTATCTCTCTCTTTGTCATTCTCTACATCGCTGGTATCAGCGGAGGCTTCTTGTTGTTCTTCAAACTTCTTTTCTACATCTTCTACAGGAACAATGGGGATAACTTTTTGTGTTAGTGGTGGCTTTAACTGACCTTGCAAGGCTTCTGTAACCATGTCTAAAGGGAGGCGTCCATCATAGTCCGAGCCTTGTGGAAAGCTTTTGTCCAATTCGGACAATGCTTCAAGAGCTGCCACCCTGACCATTTTCTCTTCATGGAAAATACTGGCACCAAGTGTGGATTCAATCACAGAATTCCATTGTTTTGATCGACCAATAGTCGTTAAAGCATGGATTGCTTCTTCTGAGCCTAATTCTTTGTGGCGGAACATATATAGCAGGACTGCAACACCTTCTGAAAGTTGTTGGGCTTCAATGGCTCGGCAAACTGCCGCAAAACAATCACCGCTACATTCTCTTAGCATGCTGGATAAGAGCTCTTTGTTATTTTTATCTGCTTTCCAGCCAAGTGTAGTTAAAGTATCTAGCGCAGCCGATTTCACGGTTGGATCATCATCTTGTAATAAAGGGAGAAGCTTTTCCAATAAATTAGAATCGCTACTTTCCTTAAGCTGCAATAGCTGACTAAGTTTATGAGCAACCTGGACTGCTGTTTTGCGAACTGTAGAGCTTGAATCACGAAAGGTCAGCAAAATGGCAGGTAAATATTGAGTGGCACCTCTTTCTTGTAAGGCTAATAAAGTTGCTTCGCGAACATCTGCATCTTTATCCTGTAGTGCTCTTGCTAAAGGTTTTAAGGTAGAAGTATCTTGATTCTTGCCTAATGCTTTGGCAATACGCCTGCGAACCCGGGGTGTTCCTTCTTTTAATTTATCAAATAAATACTCATTAGCATCGCCTCCAATCTCAGCAAGAGAATTAAAAATCTCACTTTCAATATCCATGCAATCGTCTTCTTCTAGTATCCGTTGCAATACTGGAATAGCCTCAGCGAGCTTCATTTTTCCCAAACCACGAATAGAGGCAAGTTGCATATCCCACCATAAATCCCAATCACCATTAGAAAAACTGGCGTCTTCAGGTGCTTTTTCAGCGAGTTTAAGAAGTTCTTCTGCGCCTTTTTTATCACCTAGCTCAGCGAGTGCTTTGACACAAGCCACTTTTATTTCACCATCTGGGTCATTAATAAGAGACTCAATTAATTTTTCTGGAACAGAGTCTCCCCCGAGGTGGCCTAATACCGTTATGGCATCAACACACACATCAATATCCTCATCGCGCATGGCTTTGATGAGTAGCTCAGTAGAATTATTATCTCTGATGGTATGGATTGCTTGAATAGCGTAGCAGCGATCAACTTCATCACCTTCAGTAATGAGTGATTGCAGCTTTTCAATAAGCTGTGTATTTACGGTCATGCGAAACCTATAAAGTTAAGTCTATTAATTTAATAAAGCAAATATGGTGCCAATCGCTTGTAGCAATATGAAATACATACAGCCACGTCTAATAATTCATTTTAAATTAACTATTTAGGTGTTGGAGACTTATTGTTCATCTTTGAAGCAGATTTAATTATTTTGATTTACAAGGGTCAAGTTGAACGTTTTGTTCACATGATAAAAGTCAATTAAATATTTCTTTGATCAAAGTGTTAATTCCTTAAATGCAGATATGGCTTTCTAGAATATTTACGCGTTTATTAAGTCTTGTTTTTAACATTCTAAGTGTTTGAAAATATGCGTGAATTTATTTGTAAAATAGAAAAGTTTCTTGGTCTTCATTTTTGGCGCGATTATTGCTCATATGTCTAGAAGACTAGGGTAAACCTAGAGTAAATATAAAGGAGGCTACGATGTTAGGAAAACTACTAGAAGCAATCTTCGGTAAAGAGTGGGGGCCAAAATTATTCTTAACCATGCTGTTTATTTCATTAGTATTTTTCTGGTGGTTGGTTATTTATTCACACGGCGTTACTCCTCATCACTAATCTATACAAAGCGACTGTGCTGAACAACATGGTCAAAGCAAGCTGAAGAAGGAAAAAATAAAATGCGAATACTAAATAATCCAGTTATTGCCGTCGTTGTGGCATTTGTTGTGGCTATTATTCTTTTCTACTTGCTGGATCACGGCATCATGTCTATGCAAGGTTTACCGTTAAATTCTGACCTGACTCCTGCTCAATAAGGATAAGAAAATGAACTTAAAAACGCTATTTAAAACAATCCTTGTTTCATTATTGCTAATTTGGGGCGTCTCACTAATTTCGGTAAGTTCCAACTCTTTAGCATCCAATGCATTGGCGGCTGGAACAAGTGACACAGTTGAAAGTCGTATTCAGCCCGAAGGCAAAGTACATTTGGAAGGCGACCCAGAGCCATCTACCACTGAAGAAAAATCTGCTGTCGAAGAAGAAGCAGAGCCACCTATTGGTGCGCCCAAACTAAAGCGTAAAGATTATCCAAAAGTTGGCGCAAGCAGTCGCGGTATTGTCTGGATTGCGGCGCAAATGCACTTGTTTTTTGCAGCCTTTGTTCTTGCCGTACCCATGTTTGTGCTGGTTATTGAATGGGTCGGCATGCGAACTGGTGATGAGCGCTACGACAATATGGCGCATGAGTTTATGAAAATCACCATGACGGCGTATTCAATAACCGCGCTATTAGGTGGTTTCCTCACCTTCGCTTTATTCCTACTGTATCCGCAATTGATGAATTATATGATGATGGTGTTCGATATGCAGGTATTGGTCTATGCAGGACTGTTCTTTGCAGAAAGCGCCTTGTTGTATATGTATTACTACAGTTGGGATGCCCTACGTTATGGCAATAAAAAGTGGGGGCACCTCACCATTGGCTTAGGTTTAAATGTTGCGGGAACCACCTTATTGGTTATCGCAAATGCCTGGGCAACCTTTATGATGGCACCGTCCGGTGTAGATGTGACGGGTGCGGTCACTGGCGATATTTGGGAAATTATGAAAGGCCCACTTTGGAACCCTGTTAACCTGCATCGCTTTATTGCCAATATTGCCTTTGGCGGTGCGATAGTTGGAGCCTACGCTGGCTTTAAATTTCTTTCAGCAAGAACCGTTGAACAACGTGCCCTCTATGACTGGATGGGCTATACCGCAAATTTTATCGCCATTCTCGCCTTCCTGCCTTTGCCCTTTGCTGGCTACTGGTTAATGGCGGAAATTTACGCTTATTCACAGCAAATGGGGATTACCGCCATGGGTGGAATTCTTGCCTGGCTGTTTATCGTACAAGCAGTTTTGATCGGCACAATATTACTCGCAGGTAACTACTATCTGTGGTCTGGAATGTCCCGTTGTGAAGGATCGAAACGTTATACCTGGATGATTAAATACATCGCCTTAATCCTAGTTGCCTGCTTCCTCGTTTGGGTTACACCACATACCTTGATTTTAAGTGCACAAGAAATCAAACAGCTTGGCGGAAGCCATCACCACCTGCTTGGCCCACTCGGCATTATGCCCGCCAAGAATATTGCGGTGAATTTAATGCTCATTGTAACCTTCTTATCATTCCAGCTTTATCGACGTGCCGACAAGGTGGCAACAGTATCCTATGCCAATTTTTTAAATGCCCTGATGGTTGCCATTTACGTTGTCGCTATTGTTAATGTTGTGTTTGCCGGCGTTTATTACGGCTACTTTACCAATACAGTTTACAAGGTTGGCTCTAGTGTTATGCAAGTGGCTTCGACCTTAGTGGTTATTGTTGCTGGTATCGTAATTGATACGCTGTTATTTAAAAATGCTAAAACTATTCCCGCAGTCTGGGGCAAGGTTTCTAATAGATCCCAATACGCACTTTTTGCCCTTCCTATTGCTTTTACTTGGCTAATGGCTCTTATGGGATATGTGCGCTCATCAGTAAGAACGCACTGGCATGTTTATACGGTGATGAAAGATAATTCACCCGATAATTTCGTACCCTCCATTGGTTACGCCGGCAATATGATGACCATAGTTACCATCATGTTTCTTGGCATGGTGTTATTTATTTTCTGGATCGCTTCTTTAAGTGAAACAAAGCAAAGTAAACCTGTTGCTATAAAAAAGGATACAGAAAAACAGCCTGAAGCACAGGAGGCAGGAGCATGAGCGGCGAAGCAAATAAGCAGGATGTGGGTACGCCAATAGAGCCAGCTAGTAATGTTTTACCCAAGATACTCATTTTTAGCATTGCCCTAACATTGCTTTTCACTGGTGTTGCCAATCTATTGCCACAGGTTGAAGGTGAAGCACCTGTTGATAAAGAAATCAATTTAGGCACGCTTACACCAGAATCATTTGCTACATTGGGTGAAAGCCTGTTTATGGGTAAAGGAACCTGTACACTTTGTCATAAGCCTGCTCCACTAGGTCGTGCACCTGACATTCAAGGTGAAAACATGGTCGGCTTAGCTGAAAGTGCTTTGGCAGATGAGCGCTATAAAGGCGACGCCAAAACACCCGAAGAATATATTCGGGAATCAATGGTACACCCGAGTAAATTTGTTGTAAAAGACTGGGGAGTAGCGGGTAGTAATGACACCACATCGCCGATGCCTAAAGTGGATGCTGCACCGATTGAATTATCGACAGTGGAAATGGATGCCATCATCGCTTATTTGCAGAATAAAGACGGTAATGATATTACCGTAGAGTTGCCAACCGAAGCTCCTGCTCCCGTTGAAGAAGTCGCATCATCAGGTGGAAGTGGAGGCACTCCAGCTCCCGCTGAAACTGCGGAAGAAGCCGTAACAAAATACGGCTGTCAGGCGTGTCACAGCATGTTGGGTACAAAATCACCTGTTGGCCCTTCTCTTGAAGATGTATCCGCGCGTTTGAATATTGAACAAATCAACCAAAGCATCCTCGACCCTGCTGCAGTAATCTCAGAAGGCTTTACTGACATGATGCCTAAAGACTTTGCTGAAAAAATGACAATAAAAGAATTAACCATGATTGTTGATTTATTGTCAGGAAAAGCATCAGTAGCAGAAGATAAAAAGGAGGCTGCACAATGAGCGAGTCATCTAAAAGTCGCCCTAGCCACCGTTTTTCATTCTTGGCGGCTGCTATTGTCATAGCCGTTGTATTTTTTGCGCTTAGCTACCCAGCATTAATGCTGCCAAAAACACTGTTAATTCAGTACATGATTATAATTGTTATTGGGGTGTTGCTTTACTTCTCTTTTGATGACGATCGCTGGAATGGTTTTATGGCGCCGATTAAAGCGGTATTGCGCAAACCAAAGTTATTTCCTATTCGCTGGTTATTCCTCTTGGCAATTCCCGCTGTGATTGCTTATGCCGCTTATACGATGGTAAAACCTTCCCTTGAAGCTCCTATAGAGTTGCGTCAGGTTCATCCTGCGCCACCATCAAAACTTAAGGTTTTTAATAAAACTTATGACTTAACCAAGCTGGAAAACCCAATACGTACAAAAGTGGTTGAGCAACTCGGCTCTAATCCTGAAGAAGCAATGGAAACCTATAACGCGGCGATTGAAGAAGGCCAGAAGGTTTACTACAGCAATTGTTTTTATTGCCATGGTGATTTAATGGATGGTACAGGTCATTACGCCGAAGCCTTTGATCCGCGTCCCATTAATTTTCAAGATGTCGGAACTATTGCACAGCTACAAGAATCATTTCTGTTCTGGCGTATCGCTACAGGTGGCCCCGGACTTCCTAAAGAAGGTACGCCGTGGAAATCTGCGATGCCTGTCTGGCATGAAATGCTGGGTGAAGATGATGTCTGGAATGTTATCACCTATATTTACGATTATGTTGGGCAAGTGCCACGCATGTGGGATGCCGAGCAATCAAAAGTCGTTACTGGCTTAAAAGATAAAATCGTAAAACAGCGCGCCACTATGCAAGGCAAAGATTTATACAAACTACGCTGTGAAGTTTGTCATGGTGAGCAAGGAATGGGCGACGGAGTTGCTGCTGATATGCTCTATCCACGCCCACGTGATTTTTCACTCGGTATGTTTAAATACAAAACTTCACCCGGCACTTTACCACCCAGAGATGACGATATTATTGAAACCATCCGTGATGGTTTAGTTGGCACAGGAATGCCCGGCTGGAAGTCGCTCATGAGTGATGAACAAATAGCCAGTCTTGTGCCAGTATTAAAAGGATTCGATACCAGTGCAACCTGGTCGCCAGAAGATGCAGAAGATGAAAAGTTTGATGATGATGGTCGCTATCTAGGTACTGATTTTGTCAAAATAACTGAGCTTGAACCTACAAAAGGACTCATTACTTATACAGAAGAATCACTGGTAAAAGGAAAGGCTGCCTTTGAAAAAGCCTGTGCAGAATGTCACGGTGATGCAGGGCGTGGCAATATCATCTCAGGTAAGCAACTTGCTGATGACTGGGGATATCGCATTTGGCCACGTGATCAAACTGCACCTTGGACATGGCGCTCAACCAATGTAGAAGCTAGCGCCAAGGTCACACCTGAAATGGCACGCGATGAGACTATCAAGAAGATTTACTCACGACTTTCTATTGGTATTATTGGTACGCCAATGCCAGCTCACCGGGCCGTAGATGAGGGCAATAAAGATCCGGTAAGTCTGGAAGATCGCTGGCATATTGCTAACTATGTTTATTCATTCCGTGAGAATGCTGCGCCGCCTCCGGGTGAAACTTCGGTTATCAGTGGTTTCCAGATTTCAGGCGGCCTTCCTGAAAAAGGTGATGACCCTGCGTGGGATAATGCAAAGCCAGTTACTTTGAGGCTTGCGCCAAATATCATTAAAGAAGATCGTTTATTCACACCGCTTTCAGAAGCGATAACAGTACGCACGCTTTATAATAATAAGGAAATTGCTTTCTTACTGGAGCTAAATGATCGCACCGATAGTCGCCCCGGACTTAAATATTCTGAGGACTTAATGGATGAACAATTCAAGTTAACGCCTGATGCTTTTGCAATCCAATTCCCCAAAGAAGGCTCTTTTGAAACATCGCCAGTGGTTACAAAGCCACTATATCGCCACGGTGATGCGGCACATCCAACCACCATCTGGTACTGGAATGCTGGAAGCGAAGAGCCAAAAGCCGAGCCAATGGTTAGCTTAATGGATGCCACTGGACCCGACAGCAAACTTAAGCCACGTGGTGCTGAAAACCTCAAGACAAATGGCAGTTGGAAAGATGGCAGATGGAGCATCGTAATGAAACGCCCACTCAAGGGTGGCACTTCAGGCGATGTGAATTTTGCCGAAGGTCGCTACATACCCATCTCATTTGCAAACTGGGATGGTAGCAATGGAGAAGCCGGATCAAAGCATACATTGACCAGCTGGTACTGGTTATTACTTCCGCCTGTGGAAGATTTAAAACGAACTTACGGAATTCCTGCTGCTTTCTTTATCGCCTTATTCTTATTAGGTTTATTGTTAATAAGAAGCCAGAGAAAATATGCCTCTAGTTCTCGGACAGGCTCCTAGGATTCACCTGATGCAAACGGCTTCACACTAATAAGTGAGATGTCCGTTTTAAACAACAAAACGGCAAGCTCACTAAAAAAGTGGGGGGGGTGCCATATCGAAAATAGGCATTTTTCAGCATTGATTAGAATCATTGCAAACTAGCACCTATAGCCTTTATTATCCGATAATACTCTTTCATACATATTAAGGATTTCCAATGGGACATACTCAGGCAGACGTTGAATTTATTCCCCTAAATATTGCAGTCATGACAGTTTCTGATTCACGTACAGATGCCGATGATAAGTCGGGCAATATACTGGCTGATCGACTTGTTGCAGCAGGCCATAATTTGACAGAAAAGAAAATTGTGCCTGATGATATTTACCAGATGCGCGCTGTTGTTTCACAATGGATTGCAGACCCTGATGTGCATGCGGTTATCACAACTGGTGGCACCGGTTTAACTGGTAGAGATGTAACGCCTGAGGCCATGAAAATCCTGTATGACAAAGAGATTGAAGGCTTTGGCGAAATCTTTCGTAAAATCTCATATGACTTTATTAAAACCTCAACGATTCAATCCCGCGCAATTGCTGGACTTGCCAATGGCACAGTTATTTTCTCACTTCCAGGTTCACCCGGAGCTTGTAAAGATGGCTGGGATGGGATTATCGTTCATCAGCTAGATTCGCGAGTAAAGCCGTGTAATTTAGTTGAGATGATGCCAAGGTTTTTAGAAAAGTAGCTACTCCCTGCAAAAGCCGTCATCCCCGCATGTCTTAAGCGGGGATCTCGTGATAACGCTACCAGATCCCCGATAACAGCATTCGGGGATGACGGGGGTCGTATTTTATTCTGCTTTTACAACACCCTCCTTAGGGGGGGGAATATAAACAATTTAAAAAGGAAATTTATATGTCTGCTTGCGGATGTGACGATATAGGCTGTGATAACGGTCAAACACTAATGCCCATTGAAGATGCATTGGTGTTATTGCTAAATAGTGCAAACCCTATCACCGAAACAGAAAAGGTATCTTTGGCCGATGCTCACGGGCGTATCTTGGCACAAGAACTATCATCAAGCATTGATGTGCCTCCAGCTGACAATAGCGCTATGGATGGCTACGCTGTTTATAGTGCAGACTTGGCAGATTCTAGTGAAAAGCTATTAGCCGTCAGCCAGCGAATTCCAGCAGGAAAAATGGGATCTGAACTTAAGCCCGGTACGGCAGCTAGAATTTTTACAGGTGCTCCCATACCTCCCAGAGCAGATGCAGTCGTGATGCAGGAGGTTTGTATAGCAGAAGGCGAAGGTAAAAATAGTACTGTAAAAATCACGGGGCCTGTTCCTGCGGGTAAAAATATTCGCCGCGCAGGCGAAGACATTAAAACTGGGGATAGCATTCTAAAAACAGGCATTAAATTAAAACCGCAAGATATTGCCATGGCTGCATCGGTTGGTTTTGCTGAAGTTACTGTTTATAAACGCTTGCGAGTTGGCATATTTTTTACTGGTGATGAGTTGCGCGAACCCGGTGAAAAACTAGAACCCGGGCAGATTTATAATTCAAACAAACACGTCATGTGTGGCTTATTAAATAATCTAAATTGTGAAGTCATTGATCTTGGAACCATAGAAGATACGCTCGAAGCCACTAAAAGTGCCATGCTTAAAGCAGCTGAAAAATCTGATTTAGTCATGACCAGCGGCGGTGTCTCAGTGGGTGAAGAAGATTATATTCGGATTGCGCTAGAAGAACTTGGCCAGCTGGATATGTGGCGCATTAATATAAAGCCGGGAAAACCACTGGCTTTTGGAAAGGTTGCAAATACACCCTTTCTAGGTATGCCAGGAAATCCGGTATCGGTTTTCGCAACTTTCTGTATCTTTGCCCGCCCCTTTATTTTAAAGAAACAGGGAGCATCAGAAACCAGCGCAAAAAGCTTTATGGTTCCTGCTGCATTTGAATGGAAAAAAGCAGGCAAACGCCATGAATATGTCAGGGCACGTTTCGAAAATGGAGCTCTTGAATTATTTTCCCATCAAGGATCAGGCGTATTGTCCTCAACAAGCTGGGCAAATGGATTAGCTGTTATTCCTGCTGGAGTCACGGTTGCAATTCAGGATTTGATTGAGTTTATTCCTTATAGTGAGCTGTCTGTATAGGCTTTTTTGGGAGTGGCACCCCCCCCGGGTTTTTGGTATCAGCAGATTAGAATTACTTATTTATCAGTAAGTAACGGTTTGTCGATGTTATATTAATGACATATAAGTATGGTCAATGGTTGATTACGGTGAATGAACGTTTGGTTGTCCTATGTTGTTACTATCGAGCTAAATAATACAGTATTACGGACAAAAAAAAGCCTGTAGTGCTCATTACAGGCTTTTTGTATGTTAGTGTTAGCTATTATAGGTTGGGTTCCTAGTTAGTTACTACACTCATCACTTTTCATTTTCACTCATCGCTTCTCAGTCAATATATCAATGCCTGTTTTTATCGCTCCTTCTTTTCAGTTTTTGGGGGTATCTCAATATTCTGTATAGTGAGTATAAATTTAATCATCAATATATATTCTCTTGTTGATGATTTTTGACATTCACAGTCACTAATAAAGCCCTGAAATATTAATTCTTTGGTTACTTCTTTTAAGTCTAGGCTGGAAATTCTTTTCCAAGCCATCTTCTTTAAAGAATCAGGAAATATATTCTTCAGATAATCATTTACAAAATATCCCGTTACTACAAGTACTACTCCAACCGCTATTTCCATCATATAACTCCTGTTTGGAAACTGTTAATAAATCTTTGCATTTACATTTTCTCATTTTAAATTCCTTTGTGGTTTTTGAAACTGATTTAAAAAATAAACTTCCTCACAACAAAAAATTGTTGTAAGTAAGTTATAGCAATTAAGCAATTGCTATGGGGGAATCGAAACATTTTCCGATATTAGGTGAGACCATATCTTCTAATATCTTTAATGCTTCACGATGACCACCTACTGTTAATATATAACAAAGGCGATCGGGTTTACCTTTTTGAGGATTGTCCTTCCATTCGGATTTCAGCCAACCATCTTCTAGAAGTTTGCCCAACATTGGGTAAACTGTTCCAGATTGTAGATTTGTTGTTTTTAAAATATCGTATCCTGAAAACTCCTTATCTCTATTGGCTAAAAAAACTGAAATCACTTTAATGAAAGGTACGCTGACTTTCCCTTGATAAGGGGTAGTCATTTCTACCTTGGACATTATGTATTTCTCCTATTAAATTATTGAACAGTTGCATGTAGGTGACAAATCCACATACAGAGGGCATATAAACAGAGGATTAGACCGTTTACACAGAAGTTATATGTAAGCGAGAATTCCTACATATGGTTGCAAGTCTACATATGTAGTTTTCTTTTGTCAAGGTTGTTAAATAATTTTATTAATGACACTTCCATAAACATTAGACAACCAACATTTAATGCTCACAGCAGACCGCTTATTCCCTACTATTGATCATTTTCACGAAGCTGAGAGAAAAAAACTAGGCATAGGTTCCTATAGAAATCCAAGAATCATTTTTTGCCTAACAAAAAATGATTCCGCTGATACTAAAAACTGGGGAGGGTGCCACTGATTCCGCTGATACTAAAAACTGGGGAGGGTGCCACTGATTCCGCTGATACTAAAAACTGGGGAGGGTGCCACTGATTCCGCTGATACTAAAAACTGGGGAGGG
>Ga0209633_10002789_pt1 | contig 16590 bp, 15 predicted proteins | sample Cruoilmetagenom1_FD_187290 | JGI IMG/M metagenome (GOLD analysis project Ga0209633, IMG submission 187290) | Oil polluted marine microbial communities from Coal Oil Point, Santa Barbara, California, USA - Sample 1 (SPAdes) (version 2) | ecosystem: Environmental > Aquatic > Marine > Oil seeps ... | reverse complement strand
ACTATTTTTGTAAATTTTACTGCTAAAAGTTCTTCTACTCCCTGCAAAAGCCCCAGTTTTAGGGAATTAAGCCTATAGAAGGAGTAAAACAAGTAGCATTTAAAACAAAATAAGTCAAGTAGTATTATACCTTATCATGCTGATTTAAAAAGATTTATTACGTTTATGCGTCCGCTCTATAGATTAACGCAAAGGCTTATATTTACCGGTATAATACTCAGTCGCGCCCCTACCTTTGGCGGATCATTGCAGTGACTAACATCAACCCAGCCGTGTTCTTCATGTAGGCGTGTTATCCTTGCATCCGGATATTCAACAATATATCCCATCTCAAGGTTCTCATGACGTAACAGTTGTTTGGCCGAAAGTGCCTTTGAACCAGCGTCAATAATAATCTGCCCCGGAACCACATCTGAAACAACGGTCGCAACAACACGGGCGGCGCAGTCTTCTATGGCGCAATGGTTGAATTTCAAAACAAAATAATCATTTAAAACAGCAGTTCCCACACAGACATCGTTGATATGGCGGACAAGATGCGTGTTTTCAAGGGATGGCGTTGAGCCGGAAGAGACGGTTTCAGGTTTTAATCCGGCATTGCACAGGGCCTCATATGCCGGTTCCCAGAACTTGTTGATTTGCTCAAAACTTTGCGGATCCCTTGCCGCATCGCCATATAGATGTCCAAAATACATTTGAATGCCGTCAAAGCGAAGGCCAGGGTGTGCTTCAGCATATCGAGCGAGCTTTACCAACTGGTTGGGATCAACGAGTCCGCATCGGTGAAGTCCCGCATCAAAAATAACAAGAATCCCGATAATAGTGTTATGTTTGACGGCCTCGCTTGCAAGTTCACCCATGACATACTCGGTATCAACCGCAACTCTTATTATATTTTGTTGCCGAGACAGCTTTGCAAGGCGATCTGCTCGAGTTTGTCCCACAGCAGGATAAGCCACCGTGAGGTCCACTGGATCAAGTCCTGCCATCACCTCGGCTTCTCCGACTTTTGCGACAGCTAAGCCGATCGCGCCGGAATCAAGTTGCATACGGGCTATTGTAAGGGATTTGTGTGTCTTGATATGCGGGCGTACGCTAAAGTAATGTTTGTTCGCATAATCATGGATGCGGCGAATATTATTTCTGAGGACATTTTCTTCGATGACGAGAAAGGGTGTTGGAACCGTTTCCGTTATTTTCAATACTTCTTTTTCCATTCCGACTCCGTGACTAATGGCAATTTTTTACCAGAAAAACAGAGGTGTTATTCACTGGTGGTTCCGGCCGGGCTCTGGCGTATTCATTAAGTTCGGTAGGCAGATCGGAAACAGGCCTTTCATCCATGAGGCCTCTTAAGCCTTTTTCATAGATTCGGTAAGAAACCTTTTCTCCTTTGGCAAGTACTTTTGAAAGATGGTTAAAGATTTCATCTTTTGGAATCGCATCGGCGCCTACAATAACAAGGTTAAATTTCTCCTTTAAAGGCAGAGAAAAGTGATTTCCTCGAACAATTTGAATGCAGGCGGTTAATTCTAGTGCTTTAATTACTTTCTTGGAAAGTGCAGCATATTCGGCTACCTGCTCGATACCGATACTTTCAACACTATTTTGTGTGCAGAGGCAGATAAGGGAGAGGGGTAAAGGACCGCTTCCAAGAAATGCAACCCGGTCTCCCGGTTTGAGATCTGCGCCCTGGTATTCCACGCATGCCAGTTTCAGATAATTGGGATAAAACTGGAAACGCCTTAAAAGGGCCCATGGATCGTGGTTGGTAATAATTGCTTGCGCGTGTTCGATCTCCATCCGAAGCCCATTTATTGTTTTTAAATGGGCGATATATTGCGTAGTCAGTCGAAATTGTCGATCGCGAAGCATCTTATTTACTTCTTGATCATTAATATTCAATGCGAGTAGATGATGCAACCTTTCAAAATAAGGACGAAAGCTATGAACCGGTCCGTTCAAAATGTCATCATCCGAGAGATCTTGGATAGCTGCCCAAATATCAAATAATTCATTTTTAATTGAGTCTAATCGGGTTTCTTTCATTCAGAAAGCTCCGCAATAACAATCGTATTGTTGACCCTTCCTGTGGGTAGAATTTTTTTAACGATTGTAAAACCTTCGATATCTTCAGGTTGAACCGGTTCATGCAAGACGGCCTGCATTCCCGTGTAAGTTCTATAAATAACGGGTAAATGCATTTTTCGCCCTTTCAGAATGCCACGAAGCGTTTGAAAAATTCTCCCCTTTGGTTCCGACAGGGCTGCAACCAGTGCCACATCCCACGAAAGTTCCCGGAGATATAAGTCATCCCCATTAATAATTTGGATCTCATTTTCCAGTCCAAGGACTTGGATTACTTTTTTGGCTAAATTAACAGCCTCCTTAGAGCAATCCAGGCCGATAGAACGGATTCCGTAAAGATGGCTCATGAGAATTAGCGTTATGGGTACCGGGCCGCATCCGACAAAGGCCATAGTGCTGTTGGTGGTTTTTTTTATAGCCTCGATCTGGCTTCTCACCAGGATTTCATATCGCGAATAAAGTGGAAAATATTGCAAGGTTTCCCAAGGTGAATCCGATTTGAACAATTTCTCTGCCAGATGTTTCTCATGGATGCTGAAAAATGCAGAATAGTAAGAACGGATGATCGGAAGCTCTCGACGTATATCCGGTTCGTCCAGGATCAGCCCGGCAAGACGTGCACCCGCTTCCATGTGAGCCAGATCATCAAGTAGCTGATATATCCGATAAAGGTCGTTGGGATCAAGTGCTTCCAGCATCTGTCGATTATATTTTTTAATCCGTTCGGAAAAAGCCATGATATGAGGTTTTATAATATCCAGGCTGGCTTGGCAATCCTTGCAGCAGCCAAGGAAATCATGGGCATCTAGTTCGTGTTTATGTGTAAAATTGATATCATGCATAAAGTAGTACTTTTAAATTTAACATTTCTGTTCATGAGAATGATTAAAGATATCAAAGCCCAGGTTCGCAAGCAAGTGAAAACTAACTTTGCCAATTGGCATCATCTTAGGGTTCGCGAAAAAATAACTTCGCAGAATTGGCGCTCAGATTTGGTCCAGGTTTGGCTGATCCGAGAGAGCAAAACCACAGGAATAGCGAGCTATTTCGAGGCTTTTGAGAGTGAGGTATCAGCCAAAGATGGGCTGAAGCTGAGATGCGAAAATGTGAAGTTATTTTTGCGCGAGCCCTTACCAAGAAGAAAAAAGGAAAATTGCTCAAAACGTATTAAACAAGGTTGTGAAACTACTGTGCATCCCCATGCCATCAGGCAGGCCTTTCCACGAATGAACTACAAGAAGACGATGTCAGACCCAATTTTCAAGCTCCGGGCCGGACTCGGGATGAAACACGCTACCGGCATTCCACAGGTATTCGATGACGCGAATGATATCGACGATGATCCTAAGGGTTCGCGAAAAAATAACTTCACATAATTGGCGTTCAGATTTGGTCCGGGTTTGGCTGATCCGAGAGAGCAAAACCACAGGAATAGAAAGCTATTTCGAGGCTTTTGAGAGTGAGGTATCAGCCAAAGATGGGCTGAAGCTGAGATGCGAAAATGGGAAGTAATTTTTGCGCGAGCCCAAAGCCAGACGCAATTATCCTTGGACATGCGGTTCAGAATGCGAAGCTGGTCATTGTCGCCATCGAATAATTTGGCCTAAAAGCGAAGGTATTATACCCAGCGCTTTGAAAATATTTTTATCCTTGACATCTGGGAAAGGCGCTGTTAGCTATTAATAACATACGCTGTTATACAAAAAAAGATAGGAATAGTGGCTGTTTTCTCTAATATCATTAGATGTTATTGTCAATCGATAGAGTTCCGTTGATGGAAATTCGAAGCGCTTTAAAACCTGTTAAAATGCTGCTTAGGATGGCGGCCCAAACGCTCGAAATCATAGAACAGGAGAAAAATGAAATACATCTCATTTTTGCCGTTGGCCGTTTATAAAAGTCTGAAAACATAGAAAATTATCGGAAATGAACCCAATTTAGGGATGTATATAAGAGATAAACATTTTTAATGTTAAGATAATCGCCGTCAAACGTTCAAAAAACTTTTTAACGGGTTTCCAAGCACCAAACGAAAAACGGCTTCGTTGGTCGAAGAGTTCGGTCAATCGAGGCCTCAAAGTGTTACATTTGAGGCTTGAAAATATTAAGAAGGCATCCATTATGGAAAAAAAGAAATGAGTCCAGTCAAAGAAAAAACGGATTTGGTAATGAGAAGGCAAGAACAGGTTTTAAGCGCCGCGACAAAGTTATTTATAAAAAAAGGTTTCCACAAAACTACTGTACGCGATATTGCCAGGGAAAGCGGCTTAGGGGTCGGCCCCATATATGATTACGTTAAAAACAAGGAAGAAATTCTTTTCATGATCCACAGTAGGGTTTTAAATCAAATCTATAAGGGACTGGAAAAGAGCATGTTTGGAGAGAAAGACGCGAAGGCAAAATTGCGAGGGATGATAAAAATATTATTTAATATGTGTGATAGGCATCAAAATTTAGTCATCTTAATTTATCAGGAATCACATATACTTAGCAATGCAATGCAAAAGAAAATCATGACCGGGGAGAAAAAATCAATTACTTTTTTTGAGAAGGTTTTGGAAGAAGGTATAAAAAATAAGGTATTCGCAAAATGCAACCCAAAATTTACGGCCAATATGATCATCTCCATGGTCCATGGTTGGGTGCTGAAAAGATGGGATCTAAAAAATTTAAAGAGAGAAACAGGGTTAAAATACACAATCGAAATGATTATGAAAACATTGTCCGTTTGACATCTAAGGATTAAGGCATCCGAGTAAGATTGCAGAAAATAAATCCACACTTATCATATTCTAATTATGATTCGAAGGAGTTGAAAAATGATTCCAAGAGTATTACTTCCGCTAGATGGATCAAGAAGAGCCGACTGTATTATAGACGAAGCATTAAAAATGGCCAAAAATACGAAAAATGGAATTACCTTTATCTTAATGCAGGTGATAGAAATTTATCCCTTGCTTGCTCGGGATAAGGAATCCGAAATGCGTATTTTAACTGAAAATGCCGAAAAAAATTTAAGCAAGGCGAAAAAGAGATTTGAAGAGGAAGGTATTAAAAACGAGATCGTGATTAAGGACGGTAAACCGGCGCAAGAGATATGTGACTACGCTGATCGTAATGACATCAATTTTGTGGTTATATCTTCGCATGGACATGGCGGGGTCAATCGATGGGCGCTTGGGTCAGTAACGGATAAGGTGGTCAGACATTGTTCTAAACCAGTTTATGTTGTAAAAAGCCAAAAAGAAATTCGATAATGAAAAGTTGGTAGAGGTCAGCTTGGATAGCAATTATTTTAGATCAATAAGCACAAAAAGAAGTTATTTCCAGAGGGAAGAGGTTAAAGTGGCTAATAAATTAAAAAAGGGTAAGCATGTCGTTGTTATCGTAAACATTGTGGTAGCTTTTCTTTTTATTGCGATATGTATTTCATACGCAGGAAACAGCACCCCTAACCATAAAATACCATTTGGGTCGCAAACTTATATGTACAATTTCTATGGCTTGTCGACAGTTGACAGCAGGAATATATGGGTTGTAGGAGCCTTTGGAACCATTGTGTATTCCGATGATGGTGGAAAAACATTTTATGTGCAGGAATCCGGTGTGAAGTCAGAGCTTTTTGATGTGAAGATAGCCGACAACAAAACAGGCTATGCAGTGGGGCGATTTGGAGTTATTCTTAAGACAAATGATGGAGGTAAAACTTGGATTCGTCAAGAGAGTGAAGTCAAAGGAATGCTATGCAGCCTTTTTTTTCTGAACAAAACCACCGGTTGGATCGTAGGTGAATATAACACGATCCTGCATACTGAAGATGGTGGGAAGAGATGGAAGAAACAAGGCAAAAAAATGGACAGAATGTTGAATCGGGTTTTCTTTATAGACGAAAAATATGGTTGGGCAGTGGGAGAGTTCGGAACAATCATGAGGACGATCGATGGTGGTGAAAATTGGACCGAACATAAAAACCCTGAAGGTGAAAAAACCCTTTATGGCCTGTTTTTTAAGGATATAACAAGTGGATGGGCAGTGGGGATGGACGGCTCAATTTTGTTGACGAAAGATGGAGGGGTTACTTGGGACAGTATAAAATTGAATATAAATGAAAGTCTATATAGCATTTATTTTATCGGTGAAAAAGGATGGATTGTTGGAGGAAAAGGCACCTATTGTACTACAGAGGACGATGGCGAGACATGGACAATCTCTCCGAATGATATTGGTACGAGGGCATGGTTGTGGACAAATTATTTCGAGAATGAAAAAAATGGTTTCGTATGTGGCGGAGGAGGAACAATTAGGTACACCCATGATGCTGGGAAGAGCTGGAATGGTCCTGTGGATTTGTATCTGAAATGAATCCGGGGGTCATCGTTTGGTTCTTTTTGATTTCGGATAAACCATCATGGGAGTGTCGTGTAAGGTTAATTTAAAAACAACTTAGGTTTATAGAAGTTTTGGGAGGCTACGTGAGCGCAAAAGTGCAGGACAGTGAAAAAGAAGAAAGATTGAAAGAGATGGTGGGTTGGCTTGCACGTGTTGTGGTAAAGAGGAAATTCTTTGTTTTATTTTGTATAACAGCCGCAACTGCATTTTTTCTATTTTTTGCCTTAAAAGTTAACTTGAAGACATTTTTTCCGGAGCTACTTCCAGACCATCCGTACATAAAATTAGTTGAAAAGTATGAGTCATTTGGAGGGACTAATCGGGTACTGATTGAAATCCGTGTAAAAAATGGGTCAATATTTAACAAGAAGACACTTGAAAAAATAATTGGAATCAGTGATGAGTTAATTTATCTTCCGGGTGTCGATCGAAACAAGATAGTTTCTATTGGCGTAAAGAAGATTAAGGATTTCAAAGTAAGCTCATGGGGTATAGAATTTCCTTCCTTAATGTTTCCCCACGCGCCGGAAACCAAAGAGGAAATGGAACATTTAAAAAGCAATATCTATTCGAATACACTTTATTTCGGAAAAATGGTCTCGCTGGATTCAAAAGCCGCCTTAATAGTGGCCGGTTTTTTTAACGAGGGTGTTGATTATAACTTGCTATACAAGAAATTGCAGGTAATTAAAAAGAAATATTCGGATGAAAATAATGAAATTTTAATAGTTGGAGAGCCGTATCTTTATGGCGTTGTCAGCAGTTACATTGCCCAGACAAGGAATATTTTTATTATAACCGGCGTTGTTATGTTCATCCTAGCCCTTATTTATACTGGGAGTTTGCGCCTCGTTTTAGTCCCATTTTTTTCAGCTTTAATTTGCGCTATTTGGGGCATGGGCTTTATCGGTCTTCTTGGCTACAATTTAGATCCTATGATCCTGGTCGTACCCTTACTGATTAGCGCACGGGCGTTAAGCCATTCCATTCAGTTTAACTGGAGAATTAACGAAGAATATGTCGAGACAGGAGATATTAAGACGGCCTGTGTGAACAGTATAAAAGGGCTTTTTTATCCTGGCATGTCCGGAATAATTACAGACGGTATAGCCATATTGCTGATTGCAATGGTCCCCATTCCCATCATGCAGAAACTGGGGCTGGTGTGTTTTTTATGGGCCATGAGCATGATAGTCGTTGTTTTGATTTTAAACCCTGTCATCTACCTTTATTTGCCGGTCAGCCAAAATGTTCAGAAATGGAGGGAGAAGAAGCGCGACGGCCTGATGGAAACATTTATGAGGCGGGTGGCGTTAAGCAGTCGTGGAGGAAAGGGTACATCTATTGTGATTGCGGGAACGGTGATAATATCTCTCATGACAGGATGGTTTGCTTTAAAGCTCGAGGTGGGCGATATTTATCCGGGTACGTCAATACTACGTTCAAAGTCGCCTTATAACAAGGCATCTTCTATTATTGCAAGGGATTTTCCAGGCCTGATGGACCCATTGCTCATTATCGCAAGGGCCGATGGAGAAAGGGGAATTGTAAGGAAAGATTTGATGGAAAAGGTTTCGGAGTTCCAGTTTTATTTGATGAACGATCAATTGATTAAGGGAACGGTATCCGTATCCGACTTGATTAGTAATTTGATGATGAAGTTTCAGGAAAATGACCCCAAGCAGTATATACTGCCTGATAGCGATGCAGGAATTGGTTCAATGCTTTTCTTACTAATGGGAGGCGGAGCGGAGCCAGGCGACTTTGATCAATATTACACCTATGATAACTCTGCGGCAAGTTTTATAGCGTACTGCCAGGATCATACAAGAAAGACCATCGCCCATGTTATTAGCCTTTGCGAGGACTTTATTTCCAATGTCGAAAATAAGAGTTTGCATTTCGATCTTGCAGCGGGAAAAATGGCAGTGGTCGCAGCAACAAACGATGCAGTGGCAAGAGATCAGGTGTTTCTGACAGTCGCCGCTTTTGTGATCACATTCTTATTTTGCGCATTCTTTTTTCAATCTTTTGTCGCCGCCGGTCTCTTAATTATTCCCCTTATCGTCGCAAATCTCTGTGTGCTTGGTTATATGGGGTTTTGCGGGATTGGTCTTAATCTTCAGACGCTGCCGGTTTCCACTATTGCGGTAGGCATCGGTGTTGATTACGGGATCTATTTGATCAGCCGGATCAAGGAGGAGACGCTCCGGTTACAATTGTTTGAAGATGGCATAATTGAGGCCGTGCGAACTGCGGGTAACGCAATTACCGTTACCGCCCTGCTTATTATGGTGGGAGTTATCTTTTGGGTAATATCCGATATAAAATTCCAATCAGATATGGGCCTGTTACTGGCAATTGTGACATTTTTTCATCTATTGGGCACACTTTTTTTATTGCCGGTTCTTGTGAGACTGGCAAAGCCAAAATTCATCTTGGGCCAATTGGCTGTTGAAAATAAGGCTATCTAAAAAACGGTTCGTACTTATTCGGGGAATAGAAATCGCAGGCATTACCAACACCATCCGTCCTTCATTGATAATGCAGTACATGGCCGGATTCGTAGACGAAATCGAAAATGCGATTTTTTAAAGAAATTTAACGTCCCTTTCCGGGACTTAGGGTTCGCGAAAAAATAACTTCGCAGAATTGGCGTTCAGATTTGGTCTAGGTTTGACTGATCCGAGAGAGCAAAACCACAGGAATAGCGAGCTATTTCGAGGCTTTTGAGAGTGAGGTGTCAGCCAAAGATGGGCTGAAGCTGAGATGTGAAAATGTGAAGTTATTTTTGCGCGAGCCCTTATTATCGGGATAACCATCAAAAAGTGACGTCTGAATATCGATGCATATAAAATTGCATATGATCATACGAAATCCCATCGAACCGGCAAAAATTTGGCAAAGGCTAAATTTTGGAAATTCTTATTAATGGAAATGAAAGGAGATTATAAGATTACGATAAAGCAAAGATGTGCTGTTAATTTTGACATAGAATAAGGGAAAAGGCGGGGGAAAAGATATGAAAAAAAGTTTGGTTTCGATGTTATCTTTGGCGATATTTTTTACCATGACCCTTGTGCAGGACAAGGCGAGAGGAGAAGAGTTTTGGGACGACACCTTGCATCTCGGCGGTAAAATCGAAAACTTTACCGGAATCAGAACGGAGGACAGGGAATGGCAAGACATGGGCGTCGTGGACGCCAAAAACGAAAGCGGCGATCTTTCGAGATGTCGAAATACGTTACAGGTTGAGGCGGAATGGAGTATGACCTCGGACTTTGTTTTGCATGCGATCGGAAGAGGCGTGTATGAGGCAAAATATTCTTTAGATGACGATCTTTACACTTCTAAAGAGGATGCTGCCGATCTGAAAGCACTTCCTAATGGGAATAAGATGGAGATGAACGGGGAGCTTCGGGAATTTTATTTCAAGTATTCTCCTGGGAATTTTCATATTACCGCCGGAAAGCAGCAAATCGTGTGGGGGGAGTCCGATGCCCTCAGGATGTCTGATATAATCAATCCCCTCGATATGAGTTGGAATTATGTCTTCGCAGACTGGGAGGATATACGAGTGCCGCTGTGGATGATAGATGTCAAATACAATATTCCTTCAAATAACAATCTGAGCATAGAAGCAGTGTGGAATCCTGAGAATTTCGAGCCCAACCAATTCGCCCCGTATGGCGATAACTATTACATCTTCGGTGATGCTCCCACTCTAACAGGGATATTGCCTCCGGGCATGAATTTCCGAGAAATATTCTTTGATGCTATGACGCAAGCGAAGGACAGAGGAGAAGGAAAAAATAGTCTCAGGAATGGGGCAGGCGGCGTTCGACTAGGGGGCATTTTCGGCGGGAACTGGGATGTTCATTTGTATGACTATTATCAGCCTGCCCAATCACCTATAGCAACCCTTGATCAGTCGATCATGTTCACAGACCCGCATATGGGGCTGCGTTTCGAGTATCCATATGTCAATACGGTGGGGGCCACATTCAACGTTTTCAACAATATGCTAGGAACGGTCTTCAGAGGTGAATGCGGATACATCACCGATGAGCCTTTTACTAAATATGTTGCCTTGCCTCTGCCTGGGATGACGGGGCCTAGTTCCCAGATCGTCAAAAAGGACAGCTTTTCATATATGCTCGGTTTTGATCGACCAACGATGATTCCCTTTTTAAACTCGCTCAAAAGCTTTTTCATATCAGGTCAGATTTTTCAGAAATACATAATTGATGCTGATGATGAAACGGGTCTTGCAACAGGTTTAGGGGAAGATGGAGATGATGACCACAACTTTATAGGAACCCTCTTAATTAATACCGAGTACTGGGATGCCAAGCTCAAGCCTGAGATATTGGTGGCCCATGATTTTACCGGGAAAAACGGGTTTTGCAAGCCGAAAATATCATACCAGCCGACATATGACTGGGATATAACATTGGGGTATATTTCTGTTTGGGGTAGCAACTACAACTCGGGAACCTTTGGCCCGGTTAAGGATACAGACGAGGTTTTTCTCAAGCTAGCCTATAAATTTTAAGGGAGTCAAAAAAACTTAACATTCGAAACAGAAAGAGAAGAATAACATGAAAAAAACAAGTTTGCTATTATTGACGGCCCTTGTTTCGGTCGCGATGGTATGTGTTTCAACAATGGCCTTAGCAGGAACGGTCGGAAATTATCCAGGCAAGTGGTATGGATGGTGGTGCCCTTATGAAGATGGGGGACCTCCTCTGGCCGGCGTTATACCAGAGGTCGAAAATCAGGAAGTGATCAAATCATGGGGACATGAGACCGGCAACAGTTTTGAAGAAATAAAGGACTTGATTCCTGATTTTTTTTACAATGAAGTCCTGCTTCAACCTGAAATATGGGGTGCTTTCAGGATCAACGAGACGGCTTATATACCCACAGGCGCCAAGCCGTGGTTGGAGGCAACAGAAAAATACAAAGGCGTGGCTTCCCTGGATGAAAAGGGCCATATACAAAATTACAAGGCGGGTTGCCCTTTTCCAGGTACAACCAATGCTAAGGAGATCGGGTGGAATATTGTAAAGCGACGTGCCAATGGAGATAACATTGACTATCCTTTTGTGTGGCAGATTGTGGATAAAAAAGGGCATAGTAGATGGATTGCCGCCTTAAATTATTATATGTTTTTTGACGGCAGGCTGGCTTTAGACCCGCGCCCGAATTACGAACCTAACCCACGCAACATAGAATTCATCCAGAGTGCTTGTTACAACGCTCCGTATGATTTGAGGGGGACCGTTGCTTTAGCCATCCGTTATGACTCCGCGAAAAAACAAGATGACATGTGGATGTATCTTCCGTCTTTGAGGAGGGTCCGCCGGATGTCAACGGCACAGAGATGGGACAGGCTTCCAGGTGGCGGGGACCTCTTCTGGGATAACCTTGAGATGTTTTGGGGGAAGCCGACTAACTATGAATGGAAGTATATGGGCAGAAAAACGATCCTGTGTGCTCATAATGCCAAGGCGGAAGCGCAAAGCGTGAAAAACAAAATCATGGGTGGGGTCGATAACTACTTCTCGCGCGTCAATACCGTTGTGGTGGAGGTAGTTCCAATGGAGCATATGAGGGCTCCTGTATCGAGATTCGTTCTTTACCTTGATCCGATTGAATACCTGCCCCTGTGGGGGGTATATTACGATAAAAAGGGCAAGCCATGGATCGGGAACCTCTTTGAGGCCAGCTGGGATGCAAATTGGATTAGGATGCCATATAACATGCTTGAGTTTGATCTTCAGAGGAAACATTTCACCGGTACGTATCTCCGGGATTTTGGGGCCAATGTGGAAAAACTTGTGCCGGAATTTTTTGAAATGGATAATCTCAAGAAAGTTGCGGGTGGTCGATAGACACCTCAGGGGGCAGGGCCATTTTTGAGCATTCCGGCACGCCGGTAACATGCGTGGTAATGTTCAAAATGGTCCGAACCTAAGGATTTTTTTAGCGGCTTTTCCTGCCGGTGTGTATCAGATGGAATCTCCAAAAAAGTTTTTGCATGTACATCCGGAGTGGAAGAATGATTGAAGTAGAAAATGTAACAAAGGAATTCGGCTCAGTTACGGCCTTGAAGGGGGTTTCTTTCAGGGTCGAAAGAGGACAGGCTGTGGGCCTGTTAGGACCAAACGGCGCAGGAAAAACCACCATAATGCGTGTTTTGACATGTTTTTTTCCACCCTCTACCGGTGTGGCAAAGGTGTGCGGAATGGACGTGATCCGTCACTCCCTTGATATCAGGCGCAGAACCGGATATTTTCTTGAAAGCGCACCCCTGTATGTAACAATGAGTGTTTCAGATTTCCTATTTTTTGTTTGCGGGGTGAAAGGTGTTAAGCGAAGCCACAGGAAAAACGAGGTTTCTGAGGCGATAGAACTTTGCGGGCTGCAGCATGTTGGGAATCGGCTAATCGGTAACTTGTCCAAGGGATATAAACAACGTGTGGGGTTGGCCCAGGCACTTATTAACCAACCTCAGGTTTTAATTTTGGATGAGCCTACCATAGGGCTTGATCCCGAACAGGTTTTTGGGATCAGAAAATTGATCAAGGTCTTAGCCGGGGAAAGGACTATTCTTCTCAGTTCACACATCCTCTCCGAGGTTAGTATGCTATGCAATAAGATAATTGTGGTAAACAAGGGTCGAACGATAGCAGAGGACACATCGAAGAATTTAAACACCATTCTCCAGGGAAATGTCTTAACAAAGGTACAAATCGAAGGAGTTCCAAGCTTGGTAATCCGGGAGCTTGAAAAAGTAAAAGGTATTTTCAAGGTAAGCACTCATGAAAAAAGAGCAGATAACATCCTCGAGTATTTAATAGAGTCCGACAAAAGCCTGGATTTTTGTAAAGCACTCTGTGAGATAGCATTTAGTAATAACTGGATCTTACGAGGGGTGCAAACGCTCAAGTTGAGTCTGGAAGAGATATTTTTAAAGCTAATGGCGCAAGAAGAAACAAAGAACTAAAAAACAGTAGCATTCTTATTTATCCTGGGACTTTATTATGAAATCCTGCTCAATCATGAAAAGAGAAATAGTACAATACTTTTCCGCTCCATATTTCTATGTTTTAATGACAATATTTCTTGTTCTCTCCGGTTATTTTTTTTACACGGACACGGTTTTGTTTAACTTGATGAACTTCAGGGGAACGACCAGTTTGACACGTGGGTTGTGGGCCTATTATTTTAACGATTTAAGGTTTGTTTTTATATTGATAATGCCGCTGATCACCATGAGGGTATTTGCTGAGGAGAAAAAACTGGGGACTATTGAATTAATCACTACTTACCCGTTGAAAGATATTGAGATCCTGACCGGGAAAGTGCTTGCATGCCTTGTTGTGTTTGTTTTTATGCTCTCTTTAACCTTCATTAACGTAATTATTATCGGTATTATTTGGGATTTTGGAGAGATAGCGTCCGTCATGTCGGGCTATCTATGTATATTTTTTCTCGGATTCGCATTGATATCTTGCGGCGTTTTTGTTTCATCTTTGACCGACAACCAGATCGTGGCATCACTGGGCACGATGGGCCTATTTACTTTATTCTGGTTTCTGACTTGGAATGAAATGATTGTGAGTGAGGAAGGACTCAAATTACTTAAGCGATTGTCACTGTTTGACAGGACATTTGACTTCTTCAGGGGCATTATCAATAGCAAAGATGTTGTTTATTTTATGCTTTTTAGTTTTTATTTTTTGTTTCTTTCACTTCAATCTTTGGGGTCTAGGTCATGGAAAGGGATGAAATGAGAAATGGCTCAACAAGGCGGGGAGTGAGGTCTTTAAAAGCGTGGTTGAGGGTTTTAACAACCAGCGGGATCGTGTTGGCCATTTTCCTCCTCCTGGAAATTGCGGGCAATAGATATAATTTGAGGGTGGATCTCAGCCTGGGCAAGGATTATTCACTGTCGGAGCAAACAAAGCAGATCGTTAAATCTATAAAAAACGATATTACGTTTAATGTCTTTTTTCAGGTGGGAGATAGGCTGGAGCTTGAAGAGCTGTTCAAAAAGTTTACTTACTATTCACCTCACATCAAGTACAGTTTGATAGATTTTGATCGTAACCCTGGAAAGGCAAAAGTGTATGGCGTAACTTCTCATGGTAAAACGATTGTTGAGTTTCAGGGAAAAAAGGAGACGATGCTATATCCTACCGAAAACAGGGTTGTTAATATAATCTTAAAATTGACTCGTAGTAGGGCAAAAGTAGTTCTATTTTCCAAAGGCCATGGGGAACGGGATATAAACGGAGACTACATAGATGTTTGCGAAGCTTTGAGGGACGAGAATTATGAAGTAGGTGATGTTCTGCTTATGGAGGAGAGAAGCTTAGCTAAGAAATGCTCTGTTTTGGTTGTTGCTGGTCCTAAAAAGGATTTTATGAATTCTGAAATACCCTTGCTTTTAGAATACTTGAACTCCGGAGGGAAAATTGTCGTTCTTTTGGACCCTCTTGTTGAACTCCCTAATCTGGAAGAATTTGTCAGAGATCATCATATTGTTTTTGAAAGAGATATCATAGTCGATACAAAAAATAAGATGTTTTTGGGTGATCCCCTTGTTCCGCTTATCCCTTATTATGCTCGACACCCCTTGACGGTAAAAATGAAAAGCGTATCAGTATTTTCTACGGCGCGTTCGCTTAGTTTGATAGATAAAAAAGACAATAGGATTTATGTGAGTCCAATTGCCCGGACCGGCGATGATAGTTGGGGTAAAACGAATATCGCCGAGATAAAAGGGCCGACATCTTCATTTAAATATAAAAAGGATGTTGATAGGCGAGGTCCCCTCGTTGTGGCAGCTATAGCCAGAAAAAATTTAACTGGAAAAGAGAAAGACGAGGGAGAGCTGGTGTGCTTCGGAGACTCTGATTTCATTGAAGGAAGGTTTTTGAGCATGTTGGGAAACAAAGACCTATTTCTCAATACAATCAGTTGGCTATCAAGAAACGTGGAATTGATCTCCACACGATCGTCAGGTTTTGAATATCCTTATCATTACATGTCTGATGTACAAGGTAAATGGCTTTTCTGGATTGTCGTGGTAATCTTGCCGGTCGTTTTTTTGGCAATGGGGGTGATTGCTGTCATGTGCAGGAGACGTCATGCATGAACAATAAAGAGAATTTATTTATACTCACCAAAATCATTAACATCATGCTGAAAAGTTAATGACTTCTTAAGAAATGATTGAACAATAAGGTTTTTTAATAATTTAAAAATAATTGTTCAACACCCGGATAGGCATTTGAATCAATCTGCACCGGCACCGAATTGACGAAACAACTTAACGTTCGTTTGTCTTGGACGGAGGCAAAAAATGACAGATAAGAGAAAAACTAGATTCATCAATGATGATTACTTTCAGGATTCGCATGGCGTGCCGGCAGTCGTTGGAAGCAAGTGCAGGCAATGTGGAAAGGTGTTTTTTCCAAAGAAAAAACTATGCACCAGTTGCCTAAAAGAAGAGGTGGAGGTGGTGCCGTTAAGTAAAAAGGGAAAGTTACTTTTGTATTCCGTGGCTCTACGTTCTCATATAGGGTTGGATATTCCTTTGATTAATGCATTCGTCGTTTTGCCAGAGAAAGTGGCGCTTTTTACGATAGTAACCGGTTGTGAAGATCCTGGTAAATTAAGAACGGGATTGGAGATGGAAATGGTAATCGACAAGTTAAAAACAGATGAATTGGGTTACGAGGTGCTTACCTATAAATTTCGGCCTGTATGGTCTAGGTAGGAGGACTTGACAATGAAAGAAGTAGCAATTGTTGGTGTTGGGCTGAGCACCTTCGGTGTTTATCCAAAACGATCAGTGCGAGAGATGGGCGAGGTAGCGATTTGGAATGCGCTTCAGCACGCAAATGTGAAGCCGCAGGATATACAGGTTGCTTATTGTGGCACGGTCGGCTGGGACACTTCGTTGGGGTGCAGTCAGTATGGCCAGGTATTGCTGGATACGGTCGGTATTAACAAAATACCGATAACCCGGGTCGAAAATATGTGTTGTTCCGGCTCTTGCGCTTTTAGAGAGGCCTGGATGGCGGTTGCATCCGGCCT
>Ga0209633_10002788_pt1 | contig 16594 bp, 18 predicted proteins | sample Cruoilmetagenom1_FD_187290 | JGI IMG/M metagenome (GOLD analysis project Ga0209633, IMG submission 187290) | Oil polluted marine microbial communities from Coal Oil Point, Santa Barbara, California, USA - Sample 1 (SPAdes) (version 2) | ecosystem: Environmental > Aquatic > Marine > Oil seeps ... | reverse complement strand
CCTTATTTCCGTGTATACGGGCCATGTTAGCCACCTTGTTTTTAAACATTCCCCTAACCAGTTCTTTCACTTCGGCAGTTGGTATGACATGGTCATAAAAAGCCAATGCCTGTATTCCGTTAGGTGAATCCAACTTGACCCAGCGTTGTGACCCTCTTTCACCTGAATCGCCTGCTGGCAACTCTGCCTTCAAATGCTGCGGGAAAACGAGCAAGTTAATGAATTTCTTTTCTTGGTTAACCAGGCGCATGTGCCTGGCAGTATCCAGGCCTATCAAGCAGTTTTTCACAAGACCTACATTATATTTTTTCGGTGGCTGCTCTATCCCCTGGCTGGCAAACCAACCCTTGTAATCAGTAACAAATTCGCCGTCCAGATCCTCTTCATGTAAAACATGCTCATATGCCATATTCAATAATGCGTCATTTTTAACATTAACCAGCGGCGTAATCATGAGAACAGCAAACATAAAATTAGCCACGAGAGAAGTGACCAGGCCAAACTTCCATTTTCGACTGGTGGCTATCGATTGTTCTTCATGGATCTGGTCAATCAAATTATTTTGCAACATTTTTTCCAGGTTTCGTGGCGGCATGGGCTGGGCCAACATATCGTGCAGTTTTTCCTCTAAATGTGTATTACTATCTTTACTCATGGCGATTTTTCTCCACTGACCTGAACTTGACTACGTCCCCTTTTTTACTGGTATCCTGACTATCGTTTAACGCTTTTTCTAGCGCTGCGCGTGCGCGCGAAATACGGCTCATTACGGTACCCGTCGGTATATCCAGTATCGTACTTATCTCCTGATATGATAATCCATGCAGCCCATGCATCAATACAATCTCCCTGTGCATAGCACTCAGCTTACCCATTGCACTCAGTAAGTCTAACATGTCTCCATGATTGGGGGTTTCTCCCTTTTCATGCAAATCAGGTAGACTGTCGGATAAAACCTTTGCGTCCAGAGAACGCTGTCCGTACTCCCTGTACACAGTACGGCGCAATATTGTTAACAACCAGGGAAACACTTTCGATTTTTCTTTCAATGACCTGCGACTTTTCCAGGCCTGATAATAGGCCTCCTGGACACAGTCATTGGCTACATCACTCTTCCCCGTCATCCATAAGGCATGACGGTACAAGCCAGCATGATACTCCTTGATCCACTGCTCAAATTGCCGTTGATCACGACCGAGATTTTGCTGCATTATCACCACCATGTACTACTTATTGACTGAAAGAGGTATCATTTATTTAGCTTCTGTATAATACAGTGTCATTTTTAACTGGATTATTCCATTAAATATAGATTTATTATTCTTCATACACTTACTGACACTGCTTTCCTTAAAATAATAAACAAACCGCTATAATTGCTGACTATTCGCCGTATAAACACCCCCTCATACAGGCATAGATACTCTGGTAAAACGGACATATGCCCTATTTATGTAAGGAACTTTTACTCAATTTATAGCAAGTCATCACGAGTGCAAAACGTTCCTGGCCCTGTGGAGGGGGGGTCGCGCTAATAACCCACCATTCACAACGATCTCAGCTCAATCCAGAATGGCCAGTGGCTCCTGAAGGTTGAAGTAAACAAAGACGCTGGTCTAGCCAAAGAAGCTAATCGATCTATTGACTCAAACTGGCGTGAACCGCACCTGCCAGGGTGAGCAGGCCAGGCTTGTTGATTTCACCCGCCAGGGCATACCCCCCTTAAGGCGGTTTATGCGTTTTCAGTCATTGCGAGGCCAAAGTGCCATTCTTTGGAAAGATCAATAAACGGTAACGAAGCAATCTCTGTGTAACGGAGTGTAAAGGTATAAGATTGTCGCGCTGTCGACCACCATTTACTCATTAATAAACGGCCTATTAGACCGCTTTATATATTTATAGGGAACGGCCCTTTGCCTCGCAATGACGAATTTTAATCATTTTTTGCTTAAGTAAGTGCCATTCGGGCATGAGCATATTCTCTCTTGCCCTGTCCATTTGATCTCTTATTAGATTGTTACCGGGCCTGGTGACACAGGCCCGATAACTCTAACAAATCATCGGTCACATCTGCCTGTGTCTATGGGTTACCCTGCACCGCTACCCAGAACGGAAATTTATCAACGGCAATTTTCTTTTCTACCTTCATAGTATCGGCATTGATAACAGCGACAACATTGTCTTTCGTGATGGTGACATAGATCCAACGACTGTCCTTGCTTGCACGGATGCCATGTGGTCCATTGCCAACTTCTATATTTTTCACTGACAGGTCACGGGTGTTAATCACAGAGATAATATTGTCACCAATAGCCGCAGTTGCTACAAAGCGACCATTTGGAGCCACATCGATGCCACCATGTCCATTACCTACCTTGATGACCTTGGTGACCTTGCCTGTACCCAGATCAAGTACAGCAACATGGTGGACAAAATCACGTACATAGGCGACTTTTTCATCACTGGAGAGATCCATATTGTGCGGACCAGTGATCCCCGGGACAGGAATCACCTTAACCTGCTTTCTTTTGCCTGTATCAATGACGCCGATACCCGCGCCACCTTGCAAGGTCACATAGGCCAGTTTTCCATTTTTCGTGAAACGTACATTATGAGGTGCCTTTTCAACCTTGATGGTATCAATGACCTTCATGCCTTTTAGGTCAATGACACTTATCTCTGCAGAACCTTCATTACTCACATAGGCGTATTTTCCATTGGGTGCAATCTTGACGCCCTTCGGTGCCTTACCAACCGCAATGACAGCTATCTTTTCCCCCGTCTTCGCATCAAATGCGTACACACTGCTGGATGATGGACTGGTCGATAACATGATTTTTCCATCGGGTGTTACTGCGTTGTACAACATATTCGGCCCACCCTGCCAGATTTTCTCAGCAGGAAATGCCTCTACAGTGCCACTTTTCTTCATCGTAATAAATACACTTTCAGGAAATTCGGCCTTAGTTGCCTTGGAGGTTGCCATGCCAGTTTTGTTGCCTGATGGTGCAACAGCAGCCGTTTGTAAACTGGAATAATACGTCGCCAGATTGTCGAAATCACTGTCCGATAGCCCAGCAACCATCGCATTCATCGTCGGATTGGTGCGTTTACGATTTTTAAATGCCTTTAATTGTGTGATCAGGTAGGTTTTTTTCTGCCCTGCTAGATTGGGGAATTCCCCGCTTAAGCCGATACCATCGGCACCATGGCAACCCGCACATAAGGCAGATTTTTCTTTTCCCTTAGTGGCATCGCCCGCATGAACCATTGCGCTGTGAGTTGACAACAGCATTGTAAACAGACCCGAGACGACTGCTATTTTTTTCTGGTATTTCATTTGCTTACCTCTGTATTTTGATAATAATAAATTGCTCGGCCTGATGGCTTAAAAGCAAATTAGCCCTTAACTATGAATACAGTGGAGTACTTGATTAAAATTATTCCATTAGTCACTAAAAAAATTTCTAATAGGCGATGGCCAGTGCCTGCTGACCTCACTACACATCACACTCAACGCAGCATTCGGGAATGCTGCTTCAATGCAAAGCTGTGGAGGCATTCCTTATGTATAGGCCAACAATCTCTGTCAGAAACATACCAGCACCAGGGAACATACTTATATCCGTCGAAGATATCGGGATACTTTATCCACACCAGTAACCTCGTTATGTCCTGCGTTAACGGATTCATCACAACAGAACTCAATGGAATCACTTGTAAATTTCAGACTCTCTTCACTAAATTTTCATGTCTAAGGAATAAACCCTCCAGATCCGTGTAAGCCTATTTAATACATTTGCTCAAACGAACCGGAGGATAAAATGAAAGACATGCACATGAAGCGGACTAATATAATCCTGCTTTCCCTATCGCTATCTATTACCGCACTCGGCTTAAATGGGTGTGGAGGGGGAAATGGCAGTAGTAGTAACACACCATCGGCCACATTACCTCCTGGTGCTGACGGTTCACAAGCGTACCAAACCGTCGTAGTCCAGAATTCCCCTCCGGCGGCGACCTTTGATACAACACTAGGCACTGTTTACGTTGCATCCCCCGACGAGGTATTAAGCACCAAAATTGCCAATCTTGATTATCAGAACTTCACCCTGTATACATTTGAAAATGATGCGGCCACACCATTTGGCGAAGCATTACGTCAATCCAACTGCAACCTGGCAGCCAATGCACCTCCTTGTGCTGATGTCTGGCCACCATTGTTTGCCCCTAGTGATACCGATAATAATCTCGCAGATGACTTCACTATTGTGGTTCGTCAGGATGGTGCCTACCAGTGGGCTTACAAGGGCATGCCATTGTATCTGTTTGCCGGACGCACAGGCATTACTGAAGACAGTGCAGCAGGTGACATAAATGGCGAAAATGTCGATGCTATCTGGTTTGTATCACGACCTGACCCTTGGAAGTTTGCCGAAGACACAGATACGGCGACCGATACGAATGGTGATCTCGGCAACATTCTCGTAGCGCAAGGACTCACGCTGGATCTCGACGAGCAAGCCATTGATATCAGTGGCCAAAACGAATCCGCACTCAGCCTGACACAAATCGGTAACCGTTATAATCGTGCAGATTTCACCCTGTATACGTTTGATGCGGATACTGATACCAACGGTTTCGGTAACGGTACACAGTCCGCTTGTTTTGGACAATGCGAGATTAACTGGCCTGCCTTATATGCCGATCGCGCTGCACGGCCTTCAAACGATGGCCAGTTTACATTGATCACACGTGAAGATGGAATCAAGCAATGGGCCTACCGCGGATACCCGCTGCATTACTATGCCGGCATTCAGAACAATCCGACTGCATTCCCTGCTGCCGACAGCCTGCCTGGTGATGATAACGGACACAAGGTCAATGGCTGGTTTGCTGTTCGACCCGACCCGTTTACCATTGCCGCCAATGCCACCTTAGGCACTGACACTTTCGTGGGTAAAGGTGAACGTCTGTTGCTATCCGACGGAGGTGAGACGCTGACGAATGATTTTAGCGTACCGACCACGATCGATGATTCCGTGCGTGAAGATAAAACCGGTTTCGTACTTTACACTTTTGATCTCGATGTCCCTTTCGACAACGATTCCACCTGCTTTAATGGTAATTTTGGCGGAAAAAATTGTGCCAATGTCTGGCCACCCCTGTATGCCGACATTGGCACACGCGCTTTACGTGACAAACCTTTTAGCATCGTAGACCGGCGTGATGGTTCTCGACAATGGGCACATAATGGCAGGCCCTTGTATTTCTTCGCACCCGATACCCAGGCAGGTGTCGCTACCGGCGATGCTGCTGACACCAGTGGTGATGGCGAGGAAGACTGGGATATCGCCAAACCAGCCTTCTTTGAACCAACATTAAGTGCTATTCAAACGGCTATCTTTACGCCTCTATGCACCAGTTGTCATGGCAATAATTCACCTGCAGCAGGATTGAGCCTGACCGACGGCAATGCTCATACTCAGCTGGTAAGTGTTGCAACATCATCCCTGAATACGGGTAATACTCGCGTGATCGTCAATGATGCGGTGAATTCATTCCTGATTCGTAAACTCGATAACGACTCGGCCAATCATACCAATAGCCGTATGCCCCTAGGTGGACTGCCCGTACCGGTTGATGCCAGGTTCGGTACAGAATTGGATGGTTCCACTCCCTACCTCGAAGAACAAACCGTCGATGTTATTCGTCAGTGGATACGTCAAGGTGCGGAGGATAACTAAGGTCTATTGATCTAGCCCCCCCGATCACCACTTGATCGGGGGGGCTTCCCAAACATCCATAACTCCTCATTACTCAGCGATCAAGCCCTATTATCACCCGTAGCGGCACATGGATTAAATATGCAATTTAAATTATCTAATAATTACAGTGTGATTCTTGTTTTACTGGCCACGACCCTTGCAGCATGTGGTGGTGGTGACGGTACAAACCTGGATGTGAACGGCAAGCCGATAGATGATACAAACCCGTCCAGACCACTTGAGCCCACACTGGCATCCATACAAGAAAATATATTGACACCTTCCTGCGGTATATCTGGTTGCCATGCGCCGGGGACGGCACCTTTTGGATTGCGATTGGATGATGAAGCCCTCAGTGCACAGCTGTTGATTAATGTCGCAAGTTCTGAGGTGCCGGCATTACTGCGTGTTAAACCTTTTGACCCGGATAACAGCTACATTATCCACAAGATAGAGGGCACACAGGCTGGCGGCGAACGTATGCCACTTAAAAGGACGCCATTATCTGTCGAACAAATACAGATTATTCGTGACTGGATCACGGACGGGGCACCCATCGGCAACACGACTACGCTTACAGCGGAAGAACTCAACATAACAGACCTGTCCAACATTCAGCAGTCTGTTTTCAATCCGCATTGCATCGTTTGTCATTCTGGTATCGCACCCCCGGCCGGATTAAATCTTGAGGAAGGTAGCAGTTACAAGGATCTTGTCAATATTAGCCGCTTTCCAGCAGACCCTGACTATCCCGTACGCGTCATCCCTGGTGATGCTGAAAATAGTTTTTTAATTAAAAAACTCGAAGGCAGACTCAAGCAGGGAGAAGGCGTACCAATGCCACTTAGTCAATCCCCATTGTCGCAGGAAGTTATTAATGATGTACGTCATTGGATTGATAGTGGTGCAAAACCTGCGTCTGACCAGAAAAATTTACAAGAGGTTCACAATGATAAAAAATGATAGGTATGTTTTAAATATGAAATTATTAACTCGACTGGCGATCACATTTTCTACTCTCTTTTTTTCATTGAGCGCATACGCCGAACCTTATCTTGCTGTTCGTACTGGCCTCAAGTGTATGACATGCCATGTCAATCCGAGCGGCGGTGGTAAAAGGACCGTGTTTGGGAATGCCTATGCCCAGAGCTCAATGAACGCCGCAAAATTATTGAACGATGACCAGGGATGGTACGGAAGAATTAATGACTATTTAGCCTTCGGTGGCGACTTACGCATGAACGCCAATCTCACCAAGGTCCCTAATCAAAGTAATACCTCTGAATTTAAACTTGATGAAACGCTACTGTACTTTGAAGGTAATATTATACCTGGCAGATTGACCTTTTATTTTGACGAGCGCGTCGCTCCTGGCAGTGCATTAAACCGTGAATCCTATGCCCTGCTTTGGACAAAGAACAAGAATGCATACCTCAAGGCGGGGCGCTTCTTCCTGGCGTCGGGATACCGTATTGAAGATGATGCAGCCTTCATCCGCCAGGTCACCGGCGTCAATTATAATAGTTCCGACACGGGCCTGGAAGCTGGCATCGAAACACCTTCGTGGTCAACTTCATTTTCCGTAACGAATGGAACCAATGGCGGCAACGAGACCGATAACAAAAAACAATTCCTGCTTCGCACAGAGTATATTCAACCGTCATGGCGTATGGGTGTCGGCGTCAATCATAATCCTGGCGATAATGGCAAAGATCGTACCATCATGAATGTCTTTAGCGGATTTAAACTCTGGAATATCGATTGGCTTGGAGAGGCCGATTTTATAGACGATCAATCAGGTTCACAGGATATCAAACAGGCCATTTACTATCTGGAGGCCAACCATGAGTACACCAAGGGCCATAACCTCAAGCTCAGCCTTGAATATTTTGACCCCAATACGGATATAGATGAAGACCATCAGACAAGAACCAGTTTTGTATGGGAGTACGCGCCATTTGAACATACCCAATTGCGAACCGGCCTGCGCTTATATGATGGTATTCCTCAAAATAACACGCAGAATCGCGATGAATACTTTATCCAACTGCATAATTATTTCTGATTAGGGGGCGTCTTCAGGCGGTCTATTTCATATGAGATAGCCGCTTCTGAAGACTGGCGCAAAAAGGAGACACTCGAACCCTCGCCAGTTTCTTACTTCCAGCTTTACTCACAGCGCTTGATTTGCAGCCATTACCATCAAAAATATCGGTTATACAAGTAGTTGGGGGTGATCTTCAATATCCACGCTATCAGTCGCCAACGTCTTGAAATATAGATATGCCGATACTGCCGCCAATAATAATCGCCTTTCTTTTCATAAGCATCCATCCCGATTTATTAATACATCATACGGGATAATCAGCCACACCCGGGTTATCACTCATCCCTACCAGCTTGGGATGATTGATTTTGGCCAGCCTTAGAACACCATCAGCGCTTTTATTCTTGAGAATATAATCACGCACAACATCCCACATGAGTCTGCCTTCAGGCGTACGATTGACCACTGCCCAGCCGGCCACTGTGTAAATTTTATCGGGATCGATGGGTTCACCACTGTCAAGACGTGCATCAGTAATCCGTTTATACAATTCCATACTGGGATTAATCGTATAATCCAGCCCACCCATTCGAACCATGTCACCACCCGATTGCAAATAAGGATCCGTATCAAATAAATTGTCCGCCACCTGTTCCATGATATTGAGTAAATTACTGCCCTTCATCTCGGTCACATAGGTTTCACCATAGGTCATCGAACATTGGCTCATGACATCTTCCATCGTAATCCAATGTCCTTTTAGTGTGGTTGTACCCCAACGTACTCCAGCAGACAGTGCAATGTCTGCCTTAAACTCCTCGCGCAAGGCATTACACAACACCTGATCCCAGGTGCCCATAAAGTTACCTCGTCGATAGAGCGTTCGATCGGCTATTGCCAGTTTTTCTGTGAGTATATCGGCAAATGTTTTACCAACACGCTGCTTGTTGAAAAAACGGTCACTGGCTCGACTCTCAACAATGCGCTCATCGTATTTGGTATTGCGCATCTGTGAGATATAGGCCTCCATTTCCTTATCCGCTGGCAATAGATTTTCAAAGACAGGCAACATATTATAATTTGCCGATTTGATTTTACCTTCGTGGATATCAAGATCCATTACACCAATATATTTCCCGTTTGATCCTGCATTCGTTACCAGGCAGGTACCCCCTTCTGTGTCCTTGACCGTGACAGGCTTTGGTATACCATCGTGAGTATGGCCCCCAAAAATAACATCAATACCTGGCGCCCGTTCCGCCATTTTAATATCCACATCCATGCCATTATGCGAAACCAGTATAACCGCATCAGGCCGTTCTTCCCTGCGGATTTTCTTGACCAGATTCCTCAAGTCATCTTCGCGCAAGCCAAAAGACCAGTCAGGGAAAAATTCCGGAGGGTTAGCATTAGCGGTTCGTGGAAAGGCCTGCCCTATGACCGCAATACGACTCTTGCCCACGGTCTTGATGACATAGGGCTGGAATGCATGGCCTGTTTCTTCATCGAACATGCCTCTGCCATCATACTTCTCGACCATTCTGGCGTATTCATCACCCAGGAGGGCTTCTTCTTTTATACGCACATTCTGCCCGATAAAATCACCTTTAAACAGGGCGACATTGCTAAGCAGCTCATCTTCCTTATAAGTAAATTCCCAATGCCCTACCATGACGTCAATACCTAATAAATTTGATGCCTCGACCATATCAACACCGCGTGTCCATAGTGAAGTACCTGAACCCTGCCATAAATCACCGCTATCGACGGTTAGGGTGTTCTGCCTCCCACCTGCCTGAGCACGCAAACGCTCAACCAGTGTCTTGATGTGGGCAAAACCACCCATACGCCCATATTGTTTGGCATATTCATCAAAATTCAGATAAGTGTAGGCATAGGCTTCGATGCCCTTATCTGGCAAACCTGTCTCTCTCAACAGCCCTTTACCGACAATATGAGGTAAACGACCAAATGATTCGCCCACACCCAGATTGACATTGGGTTCACGAAAATAGACCGGCAACAATTGACCATGGACGTCGCTGATGTGCAGGATACGGGTATTGCCTTGCGTGGGTATATTATACAAATCAGCCAGTTCGTCGGCATTACCAGGGCTGGTTTGTAACGCATTATTTGAATCTGTTTTCGAACAGGCAAGACCGAGGAGTGCACTCGAACCCACTCCCAGCAAACCCATATTTTTAAGAAAAGTACGTCGATCAATAGGTGGCATTGCTTTCTCCTTTATTATCATTTAGCCGGCATGGGAATAAACTGGCCTGTTTATCGCACACGTGTCTATGAAATTAAAATTATGCATATTATTCTGGATCCGATTAATATAATGAAGCGGGGTTTACGTTTGAATCATCACCACTATAGACCTGTGCAACGAATGAGCTGGTTTATTCCATTCTTATGGCTTTTTTTTATACCTACGACCCAGGCTGATGTGGTCAGGCCTGCACTGATCGAGATCAGCGCCTATACCAGAGGCGATGTCGAGGTTGAGATCAGACTCAGCATAGAAGCCTTAATCACGGGTATTAATGCACGCTATAAAAATACACAGGAATCACCCCAGGCGACAGAATATGATAATTTACGCAAACTCGACCCGGGCAGTCTCACACGCCAGTTTGAATCATTCAAACACAAGTTTCTCGATAGGATACAACTCAGCGTCGATAAAAAGCCGGTTTTATTGACAATCACTGCTGTCGATATCCCGGAGCCAGGATATGTCAAGGTTCCCCGAATCAGCCGTATCAAGCTAAGCGCAAGAATTGATAGCTCATCCACAGCATTGCATTGGTATTATCCTGAAGCGTTCGGGGATAACGCTGTGCGCGTGCGCCAGGTTGATGTTAATAAGCAAAAATGGCACTGGTCTGATTGGCAATGGTTACGCAATGACAAACCCAGCCAGGCCTTCTCGCTGACTGAAATCTTCACCCATAAGGGTGTCAGTGCAATCGTTAGCGAATATTTGCCATTGGGCTTTTATCATATTATCCCGGCAGGCATGGATCATATCCTGTTTATTCTCGGTATTTTTCTACTGAGCCCGAATATGCGCCCGCTGTTATGGCAGGTCACTATGTTTACCATTGCCCACACCATAACACTGGGCCTGTCGATGAATAGTATCATCACACTACCCGCACATATCGTTGAGCCACTCATCGCGCTTTCCATTGCCTATGTTGGTATTGAAAATATATTGTCCAGATCGCTACATAAGAGCCGACTGATTTTGGTCTTTATGTTTGGACTTTTGCACGGCCTGGGATTTGCTGATGCATTATCTGAGTTTGGCATGCCTGAAAATAACTTCATTAGCGCCCTGGTCAGTTTTAATATGGGGGTGGAACTGGGTCAATTAACGATCATTCTTTTTGCCTACTTTGGCATAACCATCTGGTTTAAATCAAAGTCCGCGTACAGAAAGATAGTCATAATTCCAATCTCACTGCTTATCAGTATGATCAGCCTGTATTGGTTCATTGACAGACTGCAATAATGACAGCAGTGATAATTGCTGCAATCCTATTGATAGGTACCGGTATCAATAAACAGCCAGAACAATGCATTATTCTGGCTGTTGATAGAATCAATCTCCCTGTTCGTGTATTTCGTTGTACTCGTCCTCTGAGAGCGTATCGGATGACTGTATACATGCCGTACTTGTTTCTACTGCATGCGATGGACTGGCAATAATAATACTCATCTGTAACAACACAGCCAATATGGCCAAAACTTTTGCACTCATAATAATTCTCCTGAATATGAATCGTAAATTAGTTAATTGTCTCGAGACTATTAATTAAGTGCCGTATTCACATGAATTATTCCCTGTAGAAAAAATTATTATCACATTACTCCATTGCGGACTATATGCGCTACGTCCTACTGGGTGAGCTTGAAATGCTTGTTAGAAATCAACGCCGTCTATTTTTTCGAGCATTAAAGACCTCAATACATTCTGGAATTTGATCAAAAAGTCGACTATTACGATGTCCACTGGCAGTAGCAGCACCCCAACCATAATCTTTGAAATAACGCTCACAATATGCTCGATCACGTTTATCTATATTCACACATATTTCAATTTTTTCTTTTTGAACCACCTTGAGTTTTTCCGTCCGAGCTTGTATACACTTCTCATCTAGTTTTTTTATTCTGGCGCTTTCTTCTTCATATGAAGATGCATGCGCGTTTAAAGAAACGATAAATAAGATTAATACAATTACAAAATATTTCACAGATTATCCCTTAATTTTTAACAAGTTTATTAACGAGATCCCGTGTCTCGTTATACATTTTTATACGCTACTAACATTTAATTGGCTTTCTCCAAAAATATAAGTCAAAACCTATAAGACCACTTGAATCACCATTTACACCAAAATAATTACATGATAATTTACTATGATATGTGAAGATTTCATTAATGCCATTTATTTTTACTAATAATATATTATTGTTTATGTGCCAAGAAATATTATCTTTATGAATATCACCAATATACGTTCCATTTTCTCTACGACAATAGTCTATAAAAACACCTTTCCCATTTTCAAAAAAATGTATTTCACTATTACATTTAGATTCGCTAACAGTAGTGAATTCCCCCAGAATCTTTTGCGATGAAATAACGGGGTTAGAGATAACGAATATAATTATTAAAAATATTGATTTCATCATTTTAACGTATAACGTTGCGCTCATCGGAAAATAATTCGCACAGAGAGTAATTTGCCCGCGTGAAGCGCTTTGCTATAAATCTTTTTCATTTTGTTTGTTGTGCCAAATTCTTAATATATAGATAATTTCATCGACAATAAGGTAACGCATCGTAAAGTTACCTATATAAAGATCGCGAATTTTCTCTGGATCGAAAGCTTTCAAAACAGGTAGGCCGATTTTTGGAAATTGCTTTAGCTTATCAATACCCTTTTGTAGATCTATCACTATTCGGCAGGCTGCGAATGGGCTCTTCACCTCTACAAATTCCACCACTCTTTGGAGATTATCGATAGACTCCGGCGAATACCTTGTTTTCATAATTTAGGTGGCGATTTACGATCCTCGGTACCCCCGCTATTCAGTCAAGCATTCACATCCGCTTCACCACTGGACTTGCCTGTCTTTATGGGTTCAAGCGTTTTGAGGGTATCCTGCCACCTTGAATCTTCTAGTAATTGCCTTGCAAAAAACTCTATAACAGACTGGCTTATATCGCAATTCTTGCTTCTATTCAGCTTCTTGGCACGGGATTTCAGGGGTTTGTCCACATCGCCAGCAATTCGAATACTCGTAATGCCCATAAACTAGCCTCAATGTAGTGATTTGTATTATATGCTAGTACAGCAAAGGCGATATGGCCAGAAGGACTTCTAACGCTGGCATATGAGGCGCGATGTAAGGAGCGTCGTAGTGAACGAAGAGAACGACTTAATGCCCTTGGTATGATCGTAGTACTGCATATCTGCTAAACAGTAAAATAATAGCTGCGGCTCCTGCGCTCTTATTGCCAATAAAGGTGCCCACTTTTTTGTCAGAGACTAATAGGTTCTTACCTGACATATATCCAATAGTATCCCCGATTATATCTAAGACGTTATCTCCAGAAAATTTGGCTAGAATTTCACCGTTATTATCATAAATGAATTTGTCATCATTAAATCGTTAACGTGAAGCCAAATGAACGGGGTTGCGTAGCAGCGGTGGTCCCAGCGACCATAGGGAGCAACTTAAGAATCTTGTCATGTATTTTCTCATTTATAGAAATAGCAAGAGTAATAGCCAAAACTATGCCAATAGATGCAAGCATGCTAATACTATCTGAATACAAGGAAGCAATGCTTTTATTTTTAAAAATAAAGCATGCAACGATAAAACAACATATACCATAAATTATAAATAATGGTGACATTGTATTTATTAATTTCCCTAAACTTCCCTCATGACAATTCACTTCGCTACAGGCAATAAATTTTATAAAATAAAATATACCAAAGGCTGCAAAGGCTATCAATACAAGTACTGTGACATTTATAATCCGACTAACATAACCACTAGGAGTTAAAAATTTTTCGTTGAATTTATCTTTAATGCTCATATTTTATTACACTGCCTTAAATTAGGCATTCACTTTTCGCAAGTAAGACCAACCCATAACGTTTACTTAACTAACCATAGATAATTACAGTGAAAGCCAAAAAATTTGGCCACTGTTAATGTACCTATATTTTTTAAAAATGCTATGTCAGAGTGAATCGACATGAAGTGCTTATTATAGCTTTAAAGCTGTTTTTGTATTTCAGGCTCACAATCTTTAGCCCAAGTTAATGCTTTATCTGCACTTATGAAAGGTGGTTCACCCCCTTCGGCAAGCATACCATCAGATAGCTCACATAAGACCGCAGCCGCAATCATAGATGTCATGTATTCTCGAAAATCAGAGTGTGTCGTTAGCGTAACCATGAAATATCTATTTCCTAAATGTTTAGCTTCTTCTTGGGTGAGCATTTCATCTTCAAGAAATTCATCGATATCAACCTCTTCTGTCCAATACTCAAATCCGGCATCCATACCTTGATACTTACATGGTAAAAACCCTTCATGCTCCACAACATCAAAATTTGTATCCATCTCCATCTCGAAGCCATTCGACTTTATCGCATCTATCCATTCTTGAGGAGATGGTAATTTGTCACGCACCATAAAAATATTATTTTCGACTGACATAATTTAACTCCCAGAATAGCTCTAACGTTAGGGTTTATTTGATACGACTAGTTATGCACATGTTTCCCATCAATTATCCAAATAGATATACCATCAATCTTAGTTCTTATAACATCCTTAACTGTTGCCCCTATTCTATTTACGTAAAACGATATTTCACCACGCTGCTTATATTTCCTGTAATTACCATAATGACCAGAAAATAGTTCGTCTATCTCAACGCCTATTTTCCCTATCAATGTAGTCGCCGAGGTATAATCCGCTATCAATACTTTCCTGGAATTATTCACCATATAATTTAATAGGTCACATGCTTCTTTTCCACCAATCTCATGCAAACATAATGTACTAGTTGATATATCATATTTACTCGGTTCTAATTTAAGTGCATCTTTGCAAGAAAAACTAATATTGTTTACTCCTAAAATATTCCTTCTATCCTCTGCATACTTTATCATTGCCTTATTAATATCCACCCCAATACCATGCTTCAGTTTTGATGATGCACGAAAAAGTAAATCTCCTGTACCACAACCCACCTCAAGCAGTGTCGAGTCTGGATTTATCAATCTTACTAGCTCTTCCCTAACTGAAGATAAAACCCTATCTGCTAATTTACTTTTTAACCAGACTTTCATATTCATACTGAATTATCATCATGTGCATAACGACTAGCTAAGGGGCCGAGCGCCGCCTGCTTAGTTCCAGCGTGTGGATCTTTTTCGCACGCGAACTTTAGCATTTTGTTTGTATGCTTAATATTATACATTTAATGGCTCAACTTCTTTAGCCCATGGGAAAGAGGCTTTTAACTCTTTTATTGCTATTTCTTCTGAATCGTAATAGTGACCCCCAATGTCATTAACACACCAGCACATTTCTAGCTCATGATCACTAAAGTAATCACTCCATAAACCCCACGTGCCGTTAGTATTTTCAAATATAAATACTCTTTCAGTATTGTCGTGTTTTACCCATACTTTTTTAAGATTACGGTCACCAGTAAATTTTGGTATTGAATTTATGTATATTTTTTCTTTCATTATTTACACACAATGCTAAAGTTAAATATCGACTTGTTATCAGTTTTCTCCTATTACCGCGACATTACTCAAGTATCTAACGATTTCATTTGCAATCTCGCCTAATGCTTTTGATATAGCTTCTAGCTCCGCTTTTTTTATAGTCTCGCTAAAATTCGTATCTTTACTATTTTTCTTGGCATGGAAATCTTGAGTCGTAACAACCGATTTCGCAATTATTCCTTTCCTTATGTCTAACAACATTGCTTCAACAGAACAATAAGATTTTGTTTCATCGGGCGATATAAAACGATATTTTTGATAAGAATTGCAGGAACTTCTATACGCCAATAAGACATCTGCTTGAAATCGCGCAGCAGCCTCTCTTAGTACAGGTAAAGTGCGCTTTTCGGGGACTAACATAGAAGGAAGAAATGAAGCATCATATACTCGCTCAGAAGACCTGAGTTTTTCGATTAGATTTTCAGCTATAGAATCATTCAATTGGGTGAAATCGCTTGAATAAAAACGCCAATAGGTATCTTTACTTAACTTTAGTATAGCGACGCGTATTTTCTTAGGTAACTTTACCTTTTCATATAGTAGTGCGTTTATTTTTTCATCTTTTATCTCTTGGTTAGGACTATTTAAAATAGCATCTTTATTTTCGCCCGGCGATGTATCGTAATAACTTTGCGGACGATCTATAGAACTTACGGTGGAACATGCGCCTAAATTCAGGCATGCGATGATTAATAATAAATTTCTCATATCGTTCCTATTTTCTTTAAGTTGATAAAACAGACAACGTTAAAGCTCAGACGTGCCGCTGCTGGGCTTGAGGTAAGGCTTCGCAAAGGTGAACGCCTCCTGTGATGGGCCACCTGCCTTTATGAGAGCAAGCTTTCCTAGCGCCTCTTCTACCGATGGCATGTGTCCTTTCTCAATCCACCATAATGCTAGATGCGCCTCACCAAGTTTCATGAACCAATCATCCTTTG